>JACCDW011896078.1_pt1 | contig 16593 bp, 13 predicted proteins | sample 7449781 | NCBI WGS metagenome assembly JACCDW01 (sample SAMN15323449, study PRJNA562643) | freshwater metagenome | isolation source: river surface water | place: USA:Blue River Watershed | collected 2017-08-18
CCCTGCTGTCTGCATGCCTCGGCTCAGCCCCACTTCCAGCCAGGGCTGAGGCTGCAGCGTGAGCCGGGCACCCGAATACAAATACCCCACCGGCTGCCGGGCGGCCACCTACGTGCCATGGGCGCGGGCCACAAACCCCTCCAGGTTCCACGGCCCCATCCAGCTCAGCCAGGGGCTGTCAGACGGTTTGACCGTGCCGCGCTGAAGGCCCACACCGTTCCAGGCTGGAGTGTTGGCGCCGTTGACCAGGCTGCTCTGCCAACCCGGCCCCCACCAATGCCTGTGTGAAAACGCCTGCACGTTCCAGCCGCCCCAGCCCAGCACAGCGGCCGAGCCCTCCAGCCGCGCCTGGTAGCGCCCTTCTGTGCCCATGCCCGACGGGTTGGCCGCCAGTGCGTCAGACGTGTCCTCCAGCCGCACACCCAGGCGGCCAGCCAGGGTCACCTCACCCGCATCCAGCCGCTTTTCTGAAGAGACGGCCTGCGCACTGCTGCCGGGGGTGTAGTTCTCGCCAAAGCCCGTCAGACCCTCCGCACGCCCGCGCAGTTGCAGCTGCACACGGCCCTGCTGCTGGCGCTGCTGCAACTCGCGCAACACCGCGCTGCGGGCTGCTTCCAGCTCGGGCGCAGGCAGCTCGGAAGGCAAACCAGCCAGCGCTTGCGACACCGCAGCAGACGGCAAAGGCCAGTGCGTGAGTGGCAGCGCCAGCCCTGCCTGATCGACCAGCAGTTGCAACTGGTGGCGCGTCTGCCAGCTCGGGGTGTAGGGTGCGCTGGCGGGGGTTTGGGCTTGGGCGTGCAGCACCTGCAGGCAAAGCAACGTGAGAAGGGTTTTATTCATAATGCAACGCGACGGGCTTGCCGCGTGGGCTTGGCCGTTTTTCAGGCTGCCTTGGCCTGCTCCAGCCAGACCCAGTCCACCAATTCGCCCTCAGGTCGATAGCCCGGCACCAAGGCCTGTATCAAACCACGGACCGTAGGCACATCATTCACATCCACAGCCTGCATCAGCTGGTTGAGTTGTTCCATGAGCTGTGGCCAAGGCAAATACTCTTCATGCGCCTTCATGATGCGCGGGTGCTGGGTTGGCATCGGGTTGTCGCCGATGAGCAGTTCTTCGTAAAGCTTTTCGCCCGGGCGAAGCCCCGTGACCTCGATGGCAATGTCTCCTGCGGGATTGGCCTCGTCCTGTACCGTCAGGCCAGACAATTCCACCATACGGCGGGCCAGATCAATGATCTTCACGCTGTCGCCCATGTCGAGCACGAACACATCGCCCCCGCTGGCCATGGCACCGGCCTGTATGACCAACTGCGCCGCCTCGGGAATGGTCATGAAATAACGGGTCACACGCAGATCGGTCAGGGTGATCGGCCCTCCTTGCTGAATCTGTTTGCGAAACAGCGGCACCACCGAACCCGACGACCCCAGCACATTGCCAAATCGCACCATGGACAGGCGCATGCGGCTGCCCTGTTGCTCTACCTGCTGGGCCATGGCCTGCAACACCATCTCTGCCAGGCGCTTGCTGGCCCCCATGACATTGGTGGGGCGCACAGCCTTGTCGGTGCTCACCAGCACAAAATTGCGCACACCATTGACCAAAGCCTCTTCGGCAGTCACCCAAGTACCCAGCACATTGTTGCGCACACCCTCTGCCGGGTTGTGCTCTACCAGCGGCACATGTTTGTATGCCGCAGCGTGGTACACGGTATGCGGCCGCCAGGTGCGCATGATCTCTTGCATGCGCGTGCGGTTGCGTACATCCGCCAACAAGGCAATCAGCTCCACCGATTCATGGCCCTCCTGGGCCAGCGCTTGTTTCAATTCGCGCTCGATCTCGTAGAGCGCAAACTCATTGAGCTCCACCAGCAACAAACGCTCTGGCGCCTGCCGAACAATCTGGCGGCACAGTTCCGAGCCAATCGACCCCCCTGCCCCGGTCACCAGAACCACCTTGCCACTGATGTTTCGACCCATCATCAAAGGATTGGCTGGCACGGCCTCGCGCCCGAGCAAATCTTCAATGTCCAACTCGCGCAAGTCCGACACTTGCACTTGACCCGAGACCAATTCCGCCAGCCCTGGCAAGGTGCGCACCTCCAGCTTGTATGGGCGCAAACTTTCAATGATCTCCTGCCGGCGACTGCGCGACGCAGACGGGATGGCCAGGTACACCTGGGTCACGCTCAACCGGCCGATCACCGAGTCAATTTCAGCCGGGTCAAAAACAGGCAGGCCATTGAGCACCTGGCCGTGCAAGCGTTCATCGTCGTCCAGATAACCCAGCGCCTGCACCTCAGGCGCCAAACCCAAGCCGGCAGCCAGCTGAAGCCCGGCAGAGCCGGCTCCGTAAATCAGCACGCGTGGCCCCGCCAAATGCCTGCGGACGCGGGCCAGCCCTCCCAGCCATTGCCGAACCCAGAGGCGGCTGGCCAGCACACCCAGTGCAAAAATTACCGGCTGCAGCAGCCCCATGGATTTGGGCACCCCCTGCATGCCAACCACGGTGAACACCAGGACAAACATCAAGGTGTAAGCCAGCAAGGCTTTGCTCAACACAAACAGCATCTGCGTGCCGGCATAACGAAATACCGCGCGGTACAGCCCCTGCGTGATGAACAGCGGCAGCGCAATGCCCAGGCCCAGCAAGAACATGCGGGTGTGCGCCGCGCCCCAAGGCAGCCACGCCTCAAAGCGCAAGTCCATGGCCGACATCGTCGCTGCGGCGCACAGCAACACGTCGCAGGCCACAACCACCAGCCTTTTGGCTGGCCGGGGCAAGGAAAGAATTTGTTTTTTCAGAATGCTTTGAGGCATTCGAACGAATTTAATGATTTATGTATTTGAGAACGCACGGAAACTTGCGAAACTCATTCAAAAATCTGGACGCAGTAGAGGCTATCGAAGCAAGGCGCGCAGTGTTCGCAAGATCAGTCGTATGTCACCCGCGAAAGATCGGGTTTGAACGTACTCAACGTAATAGCGAAGCTTGATTGGCAACACTTCTTCTACGTAGGCACTGTGTGGATCTGAAGCGTGATCCAGGATTTCGTTCTCGTCCTTGAACTCGATCGAAGCCCTGTCCGTAATGCCAGGCCTGACCGACAGCACCACATCGCGCACATCGGCCGGGTAGCAGGCCACGTAGCGCGGCACCTCGGGTCGGGGGCCGACCAGGCTCATGTGGCCCAGCCACACATCCAGCAGCTGGGGCAACTCATCCAGTTTGTATTTGCGCAGCCACTGCCCCACGTGGGTCACACGCGCATCAGCCCCCACGGTGATCTGCAGGCCACGGCGCTCGGCATCCGTGACCATGGTGCGGAACTTATGGATGCGAAACAGCTTGCCCCCACGCCCCACCCGCTCCTGCCTGAAGAAAGCAGGCCCCGGCGAATCCAGCTTGATCCACACCGCCAAAAACAGCAACACAGGTGCCAAGGCCAGCAAACCGAAAGTGCTGGCCCACCAGTCAAACAACCTCTTGGCCATCAGCCCAAAGCCACCTTGACCGCAGCCACCACCCGGGCCACATCGGCCTCGGTCATGCGTGTGTACAGGGGCAAAGACACCGTGCGCTCAAACACCCGCTGGCTCACCGGGAACATCTCGGGCGTCAGCCGGTACGTATCGCGCCAGTAAGGCTGCAGGTGCAGCGGGATGTAGTGCACGCTGCAGCCAATGCCCTGCTCGAACATGCGCTCGATGAACACGTCACGCGAAACACCCGCATCGTCGCTCAACTGCGTCACGTACAAATGCCATGAATGCACATCGCCCGGCGCCGCATGGGGTGGACGAATGATGGGAAAACCCGCCAAGGCTTTGTCATACAGGGCTGCAATCTGCGCCCGCTTTTGCCGGAACGCATTGGCCTTTTTGAGCTGGTGAATGCCCAGCGAAGCGGCAATGTCCGTCATGTTGTACTTGAAACCCGGCGCCACAATCTCGTAAAACCAGCTGGGCACTTTGGACGTGAAACGGTCAAACGCATCACGGTTGATGCCATGCAAACGCATCACCCGCGCCCGCTTGGCCAGCTCAGGGTCGCGCGTGACGAGCATGCCGCCCTCGCCCGTGGTGATGGTCTTGTTGGCATAAAAACTGAACACCGTGACATCGCTCTCCAGCGTGCCAATCAGCCGCCCATCGCAAGTGGTGGGCAAGGCGTGCGCCGCGTCTTCCATCACCTTCAGGCCATGCTGCATGGCCAAAGCCAACAAGCGCGTCATGTCGGCAGAACGCCCGGCAAAGTGCACCGGAATGATCGCCTTGGTACGCGGTGTGATGGCACGCGCCACCGCATCCACATCGATGCACAGCGTGGCCGCATCCACATCCACAAACACCGGGTCTGCACCCAGGTAGCGAATCACCTCGGCCGTCGCCGTGAAAGTGTGGGTGGTGGTGATCACCTCATCCCCCGGGCCAATGCCCATGGCCTCTAGGCCCAAGTGCAGACCCGCAGTGGCCGAGTTGACCGCAATTGCCTCCACACCGCCCCCCAAGTAAGCGGCAAAGTCGGCTTCGAATTGCTTGGCCTTTGGGCCGGTGGTGACCCAGCCGGAACGCAAAGCCTGCACCGCTTCGGCAATTTCTTCTTCCCCGATTTCAGGCAAGGCAAAGGGCAAAAAGGGTTTTGTCATGGTTTCTTGATGTAGCAAAGTACATGCGTGCGCAAAAACGGGAACGCATTAAACACCCCGTAAAGCGCGGGATGAACAGGAACAACTCGCCTGGCAATAGGTGGTGCCAGCGTCACTTTCTGGACCCAAAAATCCCCCTCGGGAAACAACTCGCGAATGCGTCGCACCGTCACTCCCCGAACGTCGGAATTGCTGGGGTTATTGAAGGTGAAGTCATACCAGAGTACCCCTCCCCCTGATCGTGCCAAACGCCACATCTTGCTTGCCAGTGAGGCCTGCAATGCATCGTCCAAAATCGAGCTGAACACGGTGGATTGGTAAACGATGTCAAACGAAGCGTCAAGCAATGGCAGTTGCGATGCGTCACCCGCATAAAACGCTATGGCTTGCGGTAATCGCTGGCGCGCTGTCGACAAGCGATCATCCAAAAGCTCATTGCCTGCCAGATTTTCTGGAGCTACGCCCAATTGAAGCAACTCCAATAAATTAGCTCCGCTACCGCAACCAACCTCCAAAATTTTCAAACCGGAAAGGTCATTGATACCGAGCGATAAAAACAAACGAATCAATGCCGTCTGGCGCTCCTGAACAGCAGCATTCACCGCAGGATTCAGACGCGAATATCGGTTGGCAGGTAACTTTGCCCTGCGCTCGTAGCGCTGTGCAATATTTTGAATTTCATTTGCCAAATATGTCTCCTTTTGCGCGCCGAATCGCTCTTTCATCGTGTCAGTCGGGTCATCCTTGCAGCCGCTCCGCGTCGTATGAAGACGAAGTCCCACAGAGCGCGTCCAAAGCCCAGGCCGTACCCAGCATGCATGCAGGCGAACGCGGCCGCGGTGACTGCCACGGACGCCAGCGTCCATCTTTTACCCTGGACGGCGAAAGCGCTGACAAACGCCGCCGCGCTGTACACCAGCAGCGTCGCCATCAGTGCGATCGTGGCGAACACGGAAAACGGTGCCGCCAAAGCAAGCGACACGATCCACAGTACGAAGCCGAACGGTGCCAGGTGACGCGGCGATGCGGGCAGCTGGTGCTTGCGGATGACCGGGACCTTCCAGTACCCGTACTGGTGGAACTGGCGGAACAGCGCCGCAAGCGATGCACGCGGGCGGTACTCGGAGCGGATCGTGCTGCTCTGCCACACACGGCCGCCGCCGCGGAGGATGCGCAGGTTCAACTCGTCATCCTGGTTGCGCACCAGGCTCTCGTCGAAGCCGCCGATGGCGAGCAGGTCGGTGCGCCGCCAGGCGCCGAGATAGACGGTGTCGACCGGCCCGCTGTAGGCGACGTTGCGCGAGGCCGCTCCACCCGAGCCAAAGCGGCTCTGGAACGCGCGGGCTATGGCACGTTGCACCAACCTCTCGCCCTTCGCAACCCATGGCCCGCCCACACAGGTGGCGCCGGTCTGTTGAAGCGCCTGAACACACTCAGCCACGTAGTCGGATGCATAGGTCGTATGAATGTCCATACGCACGACCACCTCACCGCGCGACTCGCGCAGAGCCAGATTTAGCCCAGTAGAAACGATGCGACCGGGGTTCTCGATCACCCTCAAGCGGGGTTCGCGATTCGTCCAAGCCTCAAGCTTCTCACGCGTGCCATCGTCGCTTTGGCCATCGGCGATCACAACCTCTAGTTCGAACCCGCGGCATTGCTGTGCCAGCACCGCCCTCACGTAAGCATCGATGTGGCCGACCTCGTTGCGGCAGGGGGAGATGATGGACACAATCATGACGGGCTTCTCAAATTTTGATTAACGACGATTCGAATTCAGCAGCTTCGCATAGCACTCGAGCATGTGGTCGACACAGCGTGCCCATTCGTACTCGCGCTGCACCAAGGCCCGTCCGGCCTTGCCCATACGTGAGCGCAACTCGTCGTCGGTGGCGAGGCGTGCAAGGGCGGCGCACAGAGCCGCGCTATCGTTGCGAGGAACCACCAGCCCCGTCACTCCGTCGTGCACGACTTCCGGCAGGCCTCCAGCGTCAGACACGACGACGGGCAACTCACAGCTCGAAGCCTCGATAATCGCCACGCCAAAGCTCTCACTATCAAGCCGACTTGCAGCAACGTAGACATCAAGGCGGTTCAACCAAGCCGGTACTTCAGCATGCGGCACCTGACCTGTGAAGGTGACCCGTTCGCGCAAGCCAAGTGCGTCGACCTGAGCCTCAAGCGACACGCGCTGAGGACCGTCACCCACGAGCAATAGGCGCAAACGCTCTCGCACTTCGCTGGTAAGAGACGAATCCTCGCGCAACAGCGCGGCAAACGCGTCAATCAGCGTATCTATACCGTACTTATCAGCCAAAGTCTTTACAGTTCCTATGGTGATCGTACGTCCATCTCTCGTATGCGGCATAGGAATGAACCGTCCGCACTCGACGCCAAACGGCGTTATATCGATCTCACCGATCTCGGGCACCAACTGACGCACCTGAGCCGCCATCACATGACTGGTTGAAGCGATGCGGTCCGCATGCCGTAGGTTGTGGTGCACGATGCGCCCAGCCAGGGCAGACTGGTAGGGGAAGTCGTACACGTCGGAGCCCCAGACCGACAGTAGGCTGGGGCGGCGGCCGCACAGCGAAGCGAGCATGCCGTAGCCCGAGGCGTAATGGCAGTTGATCAGGTCGGGGTCGAAGTCGCGCAAAGCGCGGCGCGCCGCCGGCGCATTGAGGAAGTAGCCCTTGTTGCCCTCGAAGGGCAGCATCTGCAGACGCACACCGCTCGGGACGGGCCAGTCGCCGGGTGCATGCTGTGTGAGCAGCAACAGGTCCACACCGCGGGCTGCGAGGCTCGTGACCCAGCGCTGGGTGTGCACGACGCTGGCGGGTGCCATGAAGGCCACTTTCATGTCGATCTCCTGCGCAGGGGCAAGGTCGGCAACGTGACGATGAGCGCGATCACTACAACCTCGTAAGGCGTCAGGAGCCAAAGGTAGTAGTCGAACCAACCGAAAGCTAAAGTAGCCACCATGTAAAGTGCAGCTGCTCGAAGCGGCGACAGCCGAAGTCGCCAAGTCAAGCCCAGGAGCAGATAGGCAAGCGTCACGACCGCGACCGCCATCAGTACACCAACGAACACACCACCGTAGCCCATCAGGCTGCCGAGGAACGAGAAGACGTTGCCGCCCGTCTCGTGGCTTCCCATGCCCTCGACGAACACGTCGCTGATCGGCGAGAGCAGCGTGTCGCCGGTTAGTACTGCTAGGACATTGTGTATGGGTGCGAACAGCAGCATCAGCCCACCGTGCAACTCCACCCCGCCGATCACCGCATCGAGCCCGAACAGGCCCGCGGTGAGATAGAAGAGAAAGTGTTCGAAGACTGCGGAGAAGACCCCTGCGACGATCTCCGCATCTCCCACGCCGAAGTCGGCACGCGCCAGGTAGACCGTGAAGAACACTGCCGTGCCGGCCAGACCGAGCAGCGGTAGGTATTTCCAGGCTGAACTCTGGCCGTGTGCACGGTAAAGCAGCGCGAAAGTCACTGCGGCGAGCGGAATCAGCGTCCAGCCCTTGACCGGGTAGAGCGATAACGCGACCAGTGCCGCCGCAAGCAGTAGAGCCCGCCACACCACGTGGTCGCGGCTGCCGACGGCATACCAGACCGTCGCGAATGCTAGTACCACATGCAGGTGCCCGATGAGACCGCTGGACATGGCCTCACGCGCATCCGTCGACCACAACCCTCCGTTGCCCACGGATGTGAACACGGAGACGGGAACGAAGGCCGTCAGCGCCAGCAGCATCATGACCAACGGCGCGCTCCCTGAGCCGCGCACCTTGGTGTGGATCTCGCGACGGCGCCAGCGCAGGGTCGCCGCAGCCAGCAGGCTGCACAGCATGCACGCCCCGATGAACAAGGCGAGCACCCCGTAGGTCACCCAGCGCACCTCGACAAATTCGTAGAAGCTGCGTGCGACACTGTAGATCAGCACGATCACCGTGTACCCGGCGGCCAGCACGACGCCCGGCGTGATCGCTGAGCCCCACAACCAGCGGTCGAGCCTGATGAACGCGGCACTGAGCAGTGCGAGAATGGCGACGGCAACGAAGTTCATCCCGTCGTCCCCTTCATGACGCTCATGAACTTATCGCGATCAACCCCGTCGTGCTGCATCGCTTCCCGAACCAGCCGCCAGACGAATCCCGGTAACTCGCGCAGCCGCACCGACGAGCCTCTCAGCAGCAACTGGGCTGTGTAGGGCAGGTATACGAGCAGCCACAGAAACCACGCTGTGTGCCCGAGCCGCAGCCGCATATGAATGAAGCGGTTCAAGTAGTAGACAAAGACCCGCGCGGCATCCTGGCGACTCGCGCGCGTGAAGGCCGCGCTGACCTTGTGCTCGACTATGCAGTCGGTCACTGCCATCGCGCGCTTGCCGTGGTCCAGCATCCAGAGGCAGAGCTCGAAGTCTTCCTCGCCGAAGAAAAAGCGTTCGGTGAAGCCACCGCGCGCGGAGAACTCTTGAGTCCGAACCGCGAAACAGCAGCCAGTAAAGAAGGTACACTGGAATTCATTCGGTAGCGGCGTCGCATCAAGCGAAGCGCTGGCGTGGTAATAGCGCCGATAGCCCAGCCTTGAGATCCTGCCACCGCAGTTCCAGATGGTGCGCGTACCGTGAACAAGGATCAGCGGAATCGTGACGAACAGGCTGGCATCGCCGCGCAGGCGCTCCACCAGGCGTGATAGTGCTCCCGGCGCTACGACGGTGTCGTTGTTGAGAAACACCACTTCCTTGAGACCCAGCGCGTGCACCGCCTGCAGGCCGAGGTTACAGCCCTTGGCGAAACCCAGGTTCTCCTCGCTGCGCACCAACACCAGACCGGGTCTGTCGGCGAGCCGCGACAGGGCCGCGATGTCGTCGTAGCGGCAGTCGGCCAGCACGACACCGCGGTAGCGAGCCCATTCCAGAAATCGAGGCACTGAGTCGTCTTCAGAACCGTTGTCGACGACGACGGTCACAGCGTCCCGGTCGCGATCGAGGATCGAATCGAGGCAGGCGATCGTGTCCGCCGGCGAGTTCCAGTTGAGCAGGACGATTGCGAATCGCGTCATCAAAGCGCCCCTCGGTTCAGGAAATGGATCGCCGTCCTGACGAAGACGATGTAAGCCAGCAGTGACGCGGCCTTGGCCACTAGCAAGCCCAGGCCCTGCAGTGGCCCGACCAGCAGTAGCCCTGCGGCAGCGAACACCAACCATGCGAGCAACAAAGCACCGAACATCAGGTCGACACGTCGCATCAGTTCGAGCGGCTTGTGGGCGAAGATGGCGAACTGCCAGGCCGCCGTAACGACGAGCATCGCCGTCGCCAGTACCGGAAATTCATGCAAGAGCGTACCCAGGCGACCGACTTGCAGGCCAGCGCCGATCGCACCGGCGAGCCACACCACAGCCGCCAGCCCCGAAGCCGCCAGCACGCCGATACGCGTGAGCCAGCGCACCAACGCAAGATCGCCGGTGTACCAGGCCGCGACGAGTTTTGGCGAGACCGCACTGACCACGACGGAGGTTCCCGCCGCCATCAGAGTCAGCGTGGGATCGCCGAGCGCGCTGTAGATCCCGGCGGCGTCAAGCCCATGCGCTCGCTGCAGCATGTGTCGCTCGGCGAGCGGAAACATGCTGATCAGCCCCATCCAACAAGCCGCCCAGACGCCGTACCCTAGATAGGCCCGATCCACCTTTACCTGCGCCTCGGACGGCTTGCCGGTGAACTTCGGTCGCGACACCAACAACGCCAGCACAGTTCCGCACAGCATGGCTGCGATCGGCACTGCTTCTGCGGTCGCGTCGGTCTGGAAGAGCAGCCATAGCAGCACTAGGCTGGCGAACGTACGGATCGAATCAAGGCGCAGTACCGCGCTAGGCTGGCTCGTTGCAACCAGGAAGCTGCGGCGCGCATCGGTAAGCGCAATCGCAGGAACCAGCAGCAGGGTTAGCAGCAACACTATGGACCAGCCCGAGCTCTGCACGGCCCACCAGGCGAGGATCGGGGGAATCGAGACCAGTGCGCCCGCCAGAGGGACCAACAGCAAAGCCCGTGCTAGGCCGGAGCGGTCGAGCCTGGTGCCGAAACGCAGCAAGGGCTGCCCTGCCAGCCCGCCGACGAACCCTGCTGCGATCAGGGCCGGCAACACCCCGAGGCTGTAGCGCGCATACTGCTCGGAGCTCAGGGTCTGCACGCAGCCCAGCGTAAACACCATCGACACAGCCGCAGGAAGCAAGCGGCCGGCACCGTAGGTGAGCAGGTCTCGGATCAGGCCAAGGGTCACCGGCCCCCCAACGCGCCAGCTGGCTTACGTGCAACCATGAAATAGCCAAGCGGCATCACGCGCCCGGAGCCCTGCGACACACGACGACCCGGGCCAGTCCTACCGAACCACGCCACCAGTCCCTGTACAGCGCGGGCCAGCGGTACACCCAGCACCGGCACGAACTGAAGATGCTTAGCCAGGGTGTCCGCGAGAACCTCAAGTCCCCCACCGATCGGCTCCAGCACCGTGACGGCCATCCCGCGTATCTCGGCAAAACGCTTCAGCGCAAAACCCGTATAACGGTAGAAGTCGTAGGGCGATTCATGTATGCAGTACATGAAGGGCACGTTCAGAATGACGTGGCCACCGGGCGCGACGATGCGGGACATTTCGTCCCAGAGGAGGCCGGGATCGGCTATGTGCTCGAGCACGTCTGAAAGAAGGATTGTGTCGAACTGGCCGTCGTCGAAAGGCAGGCGCTCGGACAGGTTGGTCTGCACATCCAGGTACGGGCTCGCATGGACCGAGTTGCCCCAGTCTACGCAAGTCACGCTGTCGACATGGGGGCGGTAGGCCGCATAAAGCGGAGCCTTGCCGCAGCCGAGATCGACCAGACGGCCTCGCGCGAACTGGGGCAGGAAGGCCGCGTAACGTGCTGCCACCAGATCCGCGATCAACCGCGAGGCGACACCCACCTCGTCGACGTTACGAGAGGCCACGAGAGAATTTCTACGCTGCACGTACTTGCTAGGTCGCCAATCATTCTCATTCTTCATCTATCGATACCAACTTGAAAAACTGAATTAAACCGGGAGGAAGAATCGACAAAGATACCTATCGATCCATCCATAAAATCCTACGCCCACTGAACGAATTCTTGTACAACACCTCTCATGTCGCCAATGGTCATCATGCATCCCCCCCAAACAAATCACGGGTGTAGACCTTATCCACAACATCTGCCAGAACTTCAGCATTGCGATTTGCGACGATCACGTCAGCCTCGCGTTTGAATACGTCCAAATCGTTCACAACACGTGAACGATAGAACTCTGATTCAGTCAGCACTGGTTCATAAACGATGACCTCAACGCCCTTGGCCTTGATACGTTTCATGATGCCTTGGATAGAAGAGGATCGGAAGTTGTCCGAGCCGGCTTTCATGATGAGGCGATAGATGCCGACAGTTTTCGGGTTACGTCGAACGATGTCATCGGCAATGAAGTCTTTACGCGTAGTGTTCGATTCGACGATCGCGTGAATGAGGCTCTGCGGTATGTCGCTGTAATTGGCGAGCAGCTGTTTGGTGTCTTTAGGCAAGCAGTAACCGCCATAGCCAAAGCTGGGGTTGTTGTAGTGGCTGCCGATGCGCGGATCGAGGCCGACGCCTTCAATGATCTGCTTGCTACTGAGCCCATGGATAGCGGCATAGGTGTCAAGCTCATTGAAGTACGAGACGCGCATGGCCAGGTAGGTGTTGGCGAAGAGTTTGATGGCCTCAGCCTCAGTGGCATCGGTAAAGAGGACGGGAATGTCCTTTTTGACCGCGCCTTCTTTGAGTAAGCCAGCAAAGATTTCGGCGCGCTTGGAGCGTTCACCGACGACGATACGGGACGGGTGCAGGTTGTCGTAGAGGGCACGACCTTCACGCAAAAACTCGGGCGAAAAGATGAGGTTCTTCGTACCCAAGGCTGCACGGGTCTTCACGGTATAGCCTACGGGAATAGTCGATTTGATGACCATGGTGGCGTTCGGATTGATCGCCATGACGTCCCGAATGACCGCTTCAATAGATTGGGTATTGAAGTAGTTGGTTTCGGGGTCGTAGTCGGTGGGGGTGGCAATGATGACGTAGTCGGCACCTTCGTAGGCATCCTTCTTGTCAAGCGTGGCGCGAAAGTTCAGCGGCTTGTTCTTGAAGTAGTCCTCGAGCTCAAAGTCCCGAATCGGCGAATCCTTGCGATTGATCATCGCGACTTTCTCAGGAACGATGTCCAGAGCAACAACTTCATGGTGCTGCGACAGCAGTACACCGTTCGAGAGTCCAACGTAACCAGTTCCGACAATGGCGATTTTCACTTTAATCACTTCTCCGCAGGAGCTAGGTTTTTTTCCCCAATGCCTTGCGCCACGCCGATTTAAGCGTGGCGAGTTTTCTGGCGGTTTCGGCGTCGTTACCCGCATTGCGCAGTGCCTGACGCACGAACACAAACAGCAGCAGCGCAAAGCCAGTCAACAGCGTGGCTAGGATGGAGATCAGAGCTTTTTTGGGTTTGCTTTTGAGCTCGGGCGGTTGGGCTTTGTCCAGCACCTGGATGGTGGCGCCTTCGCGGGCTTCATCGACTTTGGCCATTTCAAATTGTTTGGCAAACAGCTCGAACAGGGTTTCCTGGTATTTGAATTCGCGGTATTTGGCAACGTAGTCTCCCTGGGCGCTGCCCTGCCCTTTCCCAACGCTGTTACCTGAGCTGTTGCTGTCTTGCGATTGTTTGGCCAGCTGTGCGCGCAGGTTGGCCAGCTCGGTCAGGGCTTGCTTGAAGTCAGGGGCGCTTTCGGCCAGGTAGCCACGCATGGCGCCCAGCTTGACTTCTTGCGCCGTGACTTGCGCTTGCAGTGCGGCCACGGCGGCCACGGCCGACTGGGGGTTGGCTTTGAGCACGTCGCCGCTGATGCCGGTTTCTTTGACGGCAATTTCTGCCTGGGTGAGTTTTTGCTGGGTTTGCTGCAGTTGCTTTTCAAAGAACTGACGGCGCTGCTGTGCTTCGGTCACGGCCAGGCGGCCCAGCAGTTTGCGCAACTCGTCTACATGGGCATTGGCCAGGTCGGCAGCAAACTGCGGGTCTTCGTCATCCACCTCGACTTTGATGATGCCGTCCTTACCAGCGCTGATCTTGACCTTGCTTTCCAGTGTTTTGCGGGCGTCTTGCTTGAACTCTTTTTCGTAACGCTCCATGAGTTTGAAGCGGTCAATCAACGCGTTTTGAATGCTGTTGCTTTTGAGAAAGGCGACGTATTGGTCCGCCGGGTTCTTCAGGCCAGCAGCCGCGCCGGCCACGCCACCCAGCGCGCCCAGACTGGCCAGCATGCTGGCGGCCATGCCCTGCTGTTGCTGGGGGGGCAGGAAGGACATTTCTGCCGTGAAGGTGGGCTTGATGGCAAAGCTGATGCCCAGCGCCGCCACGCCGACGGCCAGCGGGCCCAGCACCAGCAGGCGCAGGTTGTCGACGATGGTCTGCAGCAGGTCGAGCAGGCTGATTTCGTCGTCTTCGGGGAGTTGGGGGACGGTGTCGGTCATTTTGTTTTGTGCTTCGACAGGCTCAGCACGAACGGGGGTGGGGGCTCAGAGCGCACGGTGGTGGGGGCTTTGTGCTTCGACAAGCTCAGCACGAACGGAAATGAAGGCTCAGCTCGAACGGTGATGGGTGTCATTTCTTGCGCCGTCCGAAGGCGGCGCACAGTTAATTGCGCAGGGTCTTGACGGCGGCGGCGCCTAGGCCGAATTGGTAGAACAGTTGCGTCCAGTCCTTGGCGCCTTGCATGAACACGGTGTAGCTGGTGCGGCGGTCCAGCAGTTCGGGTACGAAGACCGAGTCGCCCGGCTGCAGTTCGGTGCTCATGAAGCTGCGGTTGCCCCAGCCCATGAAGCTGCGTTGCGCTTCGTTGGCTTGCACGGTGCCATCGGCGCGGATGAGCAGGGCACCGTCCAGGTCGGCATAGCGGGTCGGGCCTGCGCGCTGCAAGTAGTCGCGCACCGTGGTGCCGGGGCGCCAGATGAAGCTGGTTTCGGCCAGCACCGAACCAAACACCGACACAAAGCTGGGCTTGTTGGGCACGGTGAGCACGTCGCCATCTTCCAGAACGATGTCGGGGTATTTGGGCTTGGCCGGATCCATCTCGAGGGCGACGCGACCGCTGGCCTTGAGTTTCTTCATGCGTTCCACCACACCACGTTGCGCGGCAAGCTGTGCCTGGCTGCTGGCTTTTTCGGCATCGGTGGTGTTTTGGGCCAGAGTGGCAGCCTGGCTGGCCAGATCACCTTCAAAACGGCGGACCGCTTGCTCCAGGTTGGCCTGTTGTTGTATGCGGTTGCTTTCGCGGGTAAAGACGGTGCCAAAGGGGTAGGCATGGTCGGTCAGGCCACCAGCGCGGGCGATGACTTGGGCCATGGTTTCGCCGGGCTGCACCTGGTAGATGCCGGGCACCTTGACCTCGCCAGCCACGCTGACAAAGCGGCTGCGTTTTTCCATGGGCACGGGCACGTCTTTCACGCCAAAGATGGTGACGGTGTCGCCGGGTTGCAGCTCCAGGTTGTCGGCAGGGTTCTTGTCGCGGATGGCGCGGCCCAGGTTGAAGGGCAGCAGCTCGGTTTTGACGTCCTTGAGGTTGAGCCGCTCAACCACGGCGTAGTCCCAGTTGATTTCTTCGAGCAGGTTCTTGACTTCGCTGATCACGCGGTCGTCGGTGGCCTGGTCGCCTTTTTCAAACTGGACAAGGGTGTTTTTGCGCTTGTAGTAGTCGGCCTGGATCAGGGCGTTGGGCTCGGGGATCAGGTCGGCAATGCGCAGGCCGGGCTTGTGGGTGTAGCGCAGCGGGGTGGCCACGTTGCCGCGCAAGGTGACGGCGTTCTGAAAAGCCGGGGTGATGGGCAGCAGGGTGAGCACGTCACCGTCTTGCAGCGGCGTGGCCAGGCCTTGGCCGTTCAGGCTGATTTGCTGCACCTGGCGGGGCGCGTTTTCGTTGGCGGGGTTCAGCCGTTCCAGCTGGGCCAGCTGCGGCTTGCTCAGGCTGGGCAGGCCGCCGCCCAGGGCCAGAATGTCTTGCACGCTGGTGCCAGGCCTCAGTTCGTAAATGGCGCTGTGGTCGGTGGTACCGGTCAGGGCCACGCGCGGGCCGGCAGGCGAGATGCTGATCACGTCGCCCGGCTGCAGGGCGGCGTCTTTGCTTTTGTCGCCTTTGGCAATGAAGTCGTACAGGTCCAGCGTGGTGACCGTCTGGCCGCCACGCTTGAGGGTGATGCTGCGCATGCTGCCGTTGGCGCTGGGGCCGCCGCTGGCAAAAACAGCGTTGACCAGGGTGGCCGGGCTGCTGAGGTTGTAGCTGCCGGGCTGGCGCGCCTGGCCCACCACATAGACGGTGATGCCACGCAGCTTGCCCAGGCTGGCGTTGACGGTGACGTTGGTGTAGACGCCGGCAATGTGCTTGCGCAGCGTGGGCTCCAGGTCTTTGACCTGCACACCGGCCAGGGCAATGCTGCCAACCTTGGGCAGGTTGATCTGGCCGTTGCGGTCCAGCGTCTGGTTGCCGGTGAATTCCACCGCGCCCCAGATTTGCACGCGCACTTCGTCGCCGGGGCCGCGCACATATTCGCCGGGTGCGGGGGCTGCGGCGTCGGCGGCATAGGCCTGCGGGTTGTCAAAGAGGTTGGCCCCAAAAATGGGCAGCAGGCGGCCAGTGCTTTGCTGCACGAAGCGCTGGAACTGGTTGGGCGCTTCGGTGGCTTGTGCTTGCAGCTGTGTGCTCGTTCCGGTTTGCTGGCGGCCCTGCCGCAACGCGGCGTCCTGGGCACCCAGGTCAGGCTTGCCAGTCAGCACGGGCAAGCTGCTCTGGGCGCCCTGCAGTTTGCCCGCCAGGCCGGCAGGCAGGTTGCTGATGTTCAGATTCTGAAGGGTGGCGGGGCCAG
>JACCDW011917737.1_pt1 | contig 16575 bp, 12 predicted proteins | sample 7449781 | NCBI WGS metagenome assembly JACCDW01 (sample SAMN15323449, study PRJNA562643) | freshwater metagenome | isolation source: river surface water | place: USA:Blue River Watershed | collected 2017-08-18
ATTGGGGTGGCTTTCGGGCAAGTATTTGGCATGATGCCAAAGATGCATTTGTGGACCATTGAGCAGGTATTTAAGCGGCCCAAGATTGATTTTTAGGTTGGCATGCCCAAGCTGCCCCGTGACGAGTGTGAAGATATGAACAATGAAAAAATCGGTTAAGCCGACACCTACCATCGCAAGAGGAATGTATTCGAGGCTGCGGTAAATTACGTTTTCCATCCAATGATACCGTAGGAGGGCGGCAAAACCCATGTGTTCGGTGCTGTGGTGTACCTTATGAAATTCCCACATCCAGCCAACTGTGTGCAATAAACGGTGGATTGCCCATTGCATAAAATCTCTCAAGATGAAAATAATAAGAATTTTGAGCCAAAATGGAAGCTGTTCGATATTTATGGCCACAATATTGGTAATACCAAAAAGTCCTAAAAAATCATTGAAAGCCTGTACTGCAACCATTGAAAGTGCATTGTAGGCAATGAGCGAAAATAGGAAATAATTCCAGAGTAAATAAAATGCATCGAGCCAAAAATCTTGACGAATAAGTGGCTGGTTTTTTCGCCACGGAAACATGATTTCAAGAATCCAAATAGCCAATGAAGCTCCCACCAACCAATAAAAATAGTTGTGCCAGCTCGGATTGAGCATTTCGTTGACGAAATAATTGAAATATCCCGAATATGCCCCCTGAATAATTTTTAGATACTTTTCCATATTTCAATAAACCGTAAAAACTAACATTTAGTTTTGCGAGTGTTTATGAGATTTATCAGTTTTTTTTAAGAATAGTAAGAGAGAACTTAAGCTAAAATACTCTTTTGTTGTGGTAATGATTTGGTAGGTAAATTGGAAGGTTTGAAACCTGACAATCTCTGTAAAGCTAATGAAGTCATTACTGGGTTGAGTTTTAATCATTGAAAACTATGTTAATAAAAACGATTGGATTTCCCAATGCCCTCAAGATTGATTTTAGAGCATTGAGAGGTATCCATTTTTTTCAGATTAAAACGAAATCGGTACTTCAACCAAAGTCGTGTCCCAAGCCATTTTCATGATTGTTTCTTTGTCGTTGCTGCCTTTTAGGCATTGAATCGAGAAGTTTTCAATCATTTCATCGGTTTTTTTGGTGGGCACACTCACACGTAGTACGTCGTTATCTTTATTGTAGCTATATGCACCCCAAAAATCGAGGTCTTTGTTCAGAATAATTGTCCATTCGGTAGCCGTCGGAATCGCAAAAAGTGAGTATGTGCCTGCCTTTACTTTTTTTCCTTGAATCGTTACATCTTGATAAAACTTTATTTCGGTCGATTCGTTTGCTCCCAAACGCCATACTTCGCCATACGGCACAATTTTAGTCCCGAAAACCTCACGGTCTTTTTTAGCAGGTCGGCTGTAAGTGACACGCACAATAGCGGGCATATCGCCAATGAGTTTTGGAGCAAATTTTCGGTCGTGGGCAAAATTATCGGGATAATACGCCATATCCATTGGACTTTTGTCGATTCCACGCATTTTTTGAGCGTTGGCTTCAACCACCAATAGAGCAAAAATGCAAGCGAATAAAATGATTTTGTTCATAGTTTTGATTGATTTGATGTTGAGTTTTAGCAAAAATACGTAATTATTGAGTAATAAATTCTTTATTGAGTTGAGTTTATTTCAAGAAAAGTATTTTGTTAGAATACGTGATTTTACAGTGTTTTTTTCTAAATTCGAGTAAAATATATCTATTCAAAACCACTCTTAACTGCTATGAAAAAATACTTTTTTGCCTGTTTTGGCATACTTTCGTTAATATTCAATTCCTGCACATCGACTGAAAAAACAGCAGATTTTAATCCAAAATTCAAGCTTTTACCCGCCGAAAAAATCAAATTTAATTCCTTTGTAGATTGCAATATGGCCGAAGTTTGGGTGGGTGATACTTTCAGAATCTTCCCTGGTAAATACGGCGAAGACCCACTTTGGGGCTATGCCAAAGACCTAAAATACGCCGATGGCAAAAGTGCCGAAGAGACTTTTAAGAGCAAAGCCGATAATTTCCACAGTCCAATAATGCCCAAGAATGTATTACCAACCGAAGATGGTTTGCACGGGGCAGTTTGGTTCGAGACGGTCTATCAAGATGCCAAAGATAAATCGGGTCGAACACTTTATGCGGTGTATCACAACGAAAATTACCCCCAAACTTTTCCTTATGATTCGCTCACAAATGCTGGTTATAAAGATAGTCCGAAATGGCCACAAGGCTTAACTGGCGAAAAAAGCCCTGCTGCAGTTTGCCGAATCGGTATCATGAAATCGGTCAATGGCGGAAAAAGTTGGGAAAATAAAGGGATTTTTATTGAAGATTTAAACGCCCGAATGATTTTGAAACCACACAATACATCTAATACTTTTGCTGGTGGCGTAGGTGACCCTTCGGCCGTTGCGAGTGGCGATTACCTCTATTTGTTTTATGGAGAATATGGTTACCCAGATGTTTATGAAGAAGCTAATTACGATGCAAAAAAGGAGTGGGCGGGCCAGTGTATCAGCGTTGCTCGAATCGCTCTCAAAGATTTGGATAATCCAGTTGGTAAAGCTAAACGCTGGGACGGAAAAGGTTTTAATGCTCCGCATGATGGTATTGGTAAACCGATTGCTTCGTTACAAATTCCCCAAGAAGGTGGCGGGGGAGCGGCTTCTTCACCAACGGGTGGTTTTCATTGGGGACCGTCGGTGAGTTGGAATACATATTTGAATTGTTGGGTAATGATGATGGGAAAAGTTGTTGGGAAATCGTGGAAGGGAAGCCAAGTTTATATTTCGTTCAATAAAAATCCTGATTTGACAGACGCCATGAATAGCCAAGAGTGGACAAAACCACAGCTATTTTTTGAGAAACCAGGTTATATTCTTTGGTATCCTTCTCTACAACCGCTCAATACTGATGAAGACATTAAAGCCCGCAATACGTGCTTAAAACTGGGCAAAAAGGCTCGTTTCTTCGTCAAACGAATCAAACCTGGTGATGATGAATATGCCTCGGAGCATATTGTGGAGTTTGAGAAATGATACAAAAAATAAAGGGTAGATTGTCGCTACCCTTTATTTTTCACTCCAACACCAACCAAGTAAATCCCTCCGCAGGAATTACCACATTAACTTCAATTTCGTAGTTACGACTGAGTGTGTAACTTTTACTATTTCCTTCTTTTTCTCGTACCAAAACTTTGTCCGAAAGTCCAGTGTAATAAAGCGGAAGATTGATTTTTCGAGAAATGCTTTCTTTCAGTGGGTTATAGAGCATCACAAAACCTTTCTCTTTCAGATTTGGGTTTACGTGCATGATTCCGTCCCAATCTCGGCCATCGGGGCGGCGTAAGTGAATAAGGTCGGAGTTTAGAATTGGGCGATATTTTTTATACCAATCAATCGTTTTTTTGACAGTCTGCTTGGTTTCATCGGTATCATAAAGGCGTGGGCCACGATAACAAGCCTGCACACCCGCTCCGTAATACTGCACCATTAGTTGCTCATAATCTTTTAAATGTTCGCTCAAAGGTTCTAAAACGGCCTCGGCTCCACCGCCTTGATACTTGGTGAGCGGCACAAAACCCCAGCCCATCGAAGGTGTTTTTTCCCAAGTTCCATCAAAGATGTTTTGACGATTCAAGATTTTTTGTTGCTCACGGGAAAGCGAAAAGTTTACTTCTCGATAACCCAACGCAATCTTGTGCGAACCATCGAGAAAATACCAATCGGGAGCATTGATATACACGCCACGCTCATTCAACCAACGGTAAAAACCTTTCTGCATTTCCATCTGCACCCACTGCGAATCTTCCAACCCTTTGTGGCCAGGGTGTTTGGTCGAAGCACATACATCGCCAGGGTAAGGCCCATCGTGTTCGAGCAAATCAAAGCCCGTTTCTGTGATAAATTTCTTTAGATTATTCAGATAATTTATACCCCATTTACTCGCCAAACACGGAGCATTGCCAAAAAAGGCACCTTTATCGGGCAAGCCAGTTTTTGGGTCAATTACATCGTTTTCGTCATCAATTCTGCGGCTACTAAAAAGCGAATATCCTCCCAATAAAATGCCTTTACTGTGGGCATAATCGGCCAATTCTTTAAATTTCTTGATATTTTCGGCACTGGCATCTTCCATATTTAAGCCACTTCCAAAACTCAAAATCACCATTTCGTAGCCAGTTTCGGCACATTGGTCAATGGTGGTTTTTACTTTCACGGGGTCGGTACTGACGAGGTGCATGAAAATTGGATTTTGGGTGGTATATGGAAAAAGTGTGGCATACATTCGTCGGCGGGCGAGTCCGTTTCGCTCTCGGTCATAATTATCCAGTAGTAGTTCATAAGTCCGAATCGACTTGTAGGATTGATTAGGTAAAAGTTCAAACCCAACTCCAAAACTCGGATAAACCTCCAACACACAAGGCGTTTGATAATTATAATTAACCTGCGAGGTATAGCTTGAATCCACCTTCCAGTGTGTAGCTTGGTCAGACAATTCATAACGCATGGCATTATTGAAAGCGTAATTGTTTTCGATGTAAATTCGTTGTGGTTTTTTCATCTGTTCGGGGCTTCCCACTACGGCCGATTCTTCCTCGGGCGTTGCCAAGATTTCATTAACCAGTTGGTTAATTTTTAGCGATTTATCACCTTTACTTTCAACACTTACCCATTTGCAAATCGTCGGAATATTATCAAAAATTTCGTAGTGTACTGATACCAAAATGCCTTTTAGTTCGGGTAAATTCGACTCAAAAATTAATTCTAATTCTTTACCTTTTGGATTTTGCTGATTCATCGCCCATGTGCGAGATTTGAAATTCACGTGCGGAGTTAATGGGTTGATTTTAAAAGTTTTATACTGAAAATCCTGCGGTTTGCTTTCTAATTTATCAATCCATTCATTGAGTAAATAAGCGTGTTCTTTTTGTCCGTAAAGTCCGCCAATGTTATAGGTTTTTCCGTCAATCGTAATGCGGGCTTCGGGGCGAACTGAGCGGACGAATTGCTCGTTGGTACGTAGATTTTTGAAATCAACCGTAGCTGCATTGGGGGCAATTCTTATTTGGCGTTTCAGTAATCCATTCGATAAAATGAGGTCTTTTCCACCATCGGCTTGATAGATTTCAGCTTTAAAATTTTGCTTTGAAATTAACCAATCAGTAGTTGGCTTAACTTCTTGATAAATGGGTAGTTGTGAAGGTTGTGAAAAGCCAAAATTAACACCGAATAAAAAAAGAACAATGTATTTCATAGTTGGTTGAGTGTGTAAGGTTGAAGGTTTAGTAAAGTTAGAATTTATGTCTTAAAAAGCCAATGATTTGAATAGAAGTATTCAGAAAACTTATCGTTGAATTTTATTCCGTACCTTTGTAGCTCAATTAATACAAAAGAGTTTTGGAAACATTCAAACAAATCGGCGTTTCAGAGAATTTGATTAAGGCTTTAGCCGAAATGAAAATCACGAAACCTACCGAAATTCAAGCAAAGGCAATTCCGTTTTTGCTTAAAAATACATCTGATTTTATTGGTCAAGCCCAAACGGGTACAGGTAAAACTGTTGCCTTTGGTATTCCGCTTTTACAGCGAATCAGACCCAACGAAAAGCATATTCAAGCACTGATTTTATCGCCTACTCGCGAGCTTTGTCAGCAGATAGCCAAGCAGATTTTCAAAATGACGAAATACACCGATAAGGTATTTTCGGAAGCAGTATATGGCGGTGAAAAGATAGATATTCAGATTCGTAATCTTCAACGCCCAACCCAAATTTTGGTGGCAACCCCAGGGCGTTTGACTGATTTGCTGGCCAGAGAAGCCGTTGATTTAACGCATGTCAAAACCATAATTTTAGACGAAGCCGACGAAATGCTGAGCATGGGTTTTAAAGATGATTTAGATAAAATCCTGAATAAAGTTCATAAAAATAGCAATACGTGGTTGTTTTCGGCAACCTTGCCCGATGACCTCCGTTGGCTGATTATGAAGTATATGTCACCCGATACTCAGACAATTCAAGTAAGCAAAACCGAAGTAGTCAATGGGCTAATCGAACACCAGTTTTTTATCTGCGAACTTAATCAAAAATTTGATTATTTAGTGCAATTCTTGCAGTCGCAGGGAGCGGCACGAGGGATTGTTTTTTGCCGAACAAAGGCTGATGTTGAGGTGGTTACGAGAAAACTGATAGGGAAACATTTTGCTGCCGAAGCCATTCACGGAGATTTGGAGCAACGTGACCGTGAGAAAGTGATGCGGGCTTTCAAAAACAAAAAAGTACAAATTTTGGTAGCTACCGATATAGCCGCTCGTGGAATTGATATTGAAGCATTGGCCTACGTGGCTCATTATCAGTTACCCGACCAAATGGAATACTACACGCACCGAAGCGGCCGTACGGCTCGTGCGGGCAAACGAGGCATTTCGATTGCCTTCGTAACTCGTGATGATTTAAAGATGATTAAAGAAATTGAAAAGAAGCTGAATATTAAGTTTACGAAGATATAAAAGTCTTCAGTTTGCAGTTTTCAGTGAGCAGTCGTTTCTACGCTGCAAACTGAAAACTGCAAACTGAGAATTGACGACTGCCCACTGAGGACTGCCGACTATCGACCGTGGACTATTACGCAATATCACAAATCGTAACACCTTGTTTGAGCGATGCGAGAGCATCTGGGCGTTTTGGCACGAATTCTTGTCCGACAAAACCTTTGTAACCAGTTTCTACAATAGCACGCATGATGGCTGGATAATTTAGCTCTTGCGTATCATCGATTTCAGCACGACCTGGTACGCCACCCGTATGGTAGTGCGAGAAATATTTGTGCGATTTTTTAATCGTTGCAATTACGTCGCCTTCCATGATTTGCATGTGGTAAATATCATAAAGCAACTTAAATCTATCAGAGCCAACTTTATCGCACAAGGCAATTCCCCATTTGGTAGTATCGCACATATAATCTTTGTGGTTTACTTTGCTGTTGAGCAATTCCATGGTCATGGTGATGCCATATTTTTCGGCCGAGGGCATTAATCTTTTCAAGCCAATTGCACAATTTTCGAGTCCTTGTTCATCCGACATCCCTCTACGATTTCCCGAAAAACAAATCACTTTATCTAAGCCAGCCTCTTTTAATTTCGGGAAGATTTCCTCGTAGCTTTTCACCAATTCATCGTGCAGTTTGAGGTCGTTAAAGCCATCGTTGATGCCTTTTCCTGCACCCCATGGCATGGCACAAGTCAGCCCATATTTTTTCAAAGTTGGCCATTCTTCGGGGCCTTGTAGCTCGATTGATTTGATACCCATTGCCACGGCTGCTTTGCAGAGGTCTTCCAAAGGAACTTTTGAATAGCACCAACGACAAACTGAGTGATTGATTTTACCGTTTAGGTCAGCACCGAGTGCTTTTTCGTTGGCTGCGAAGACTTCGCTGAATGTCATCGGTGAGAACGCCACGGCTGTTCCACCAATAATATTTTTGAGTGCCGAACGTCGAGATGAATTAGAATTCATTTTTTTATGAGGTTTTGATTGAATAATTAAGCCTTTTGGCAGATAATAATTTCTTAATTAAGGTTGGGAAATTAATTAATTACTTTGGTTTTACCTTCATGGACTAAACAAGATTATTTTTATTACCTCTTGATAGACTCCAATGTTTTGAGTACCCCCTCTACAAAAAGAAGTTTAGAGATATATACAAGCCCCATAATCCAGAGGTAATCATAGGGAATTGGGCTTAGAAAAAAGCCACTTACCGATAAAATATTTGATAAAATAATGGTAATAATACTTAGCGAAATAGTAATATGAATACCTTTCTTGAATAAACCATAGATACTCATGAGGCCTAATTGAATCATGACAATCAATACTAAAACTTGCGTAAGTGTGGCAAATAGAGGGAAGATTACATAAATAAAGCCTATTGCCACAACCAATGCCGCACTTACTCGCCATATATCATTCTTATTACTTGTGTGTAAATACCTATTGAGCTTTGATAAAATAAAAAGATTGATTTGCCCTTCAATGATGTATATAATTGTTGTGAAGTTGATAATAACTACATCCCGATTAAACAAGTAACTTATCCAAATACCAAAGAAAGCGATACCCAGCGACAGTAATAAGAGCTTATCTATAATTTCTATTTTCGGAAATCTTGATTGATAATAATAATAGGCAAGTAGGGGCATTTCAAATGCCTTAAATGTAAAAACTAACCAATAATGCCCATTTATTTGACCATAAATATCAAAAAATATCGTGATGAAATAAAGACCAAAAATAATTCTTTTTAGATTCATGACTAATAGAATTACTGTGTAATTCTAAGCTTATGGTTATTAGGGTTGCTGTAAAAAATTAAATGCTTGAAGTTACAAACTTCAAGCATTTATGAATGCAAATTAGCCATTTTTATTTGATGGGTAAAGCATAAGATACACTTACTCTCCTAACAATTTATTGAGCCTGACCACCGACTGCACCATTGCTCGCACATCGTGGTAATTTATCTTCCACGAATGGCTCATGTGTCGCCAAATAGGTTCACCTTGTCGGGTCATGAGCGGCCACCATTCGCCTACTTTATGGTTTATCATTTTATCGAACACAAAACGATGGATATTTACGTAGGCATTCCAATATTTTTCGTCTTTTAGGTAGCGGTAGGCATCCAACATTCCGATAAGCATTTCGGCTTGTTGCCAAAATTCCTTCTCTCGGTCATACACTTCGCCAGCGTGCGAACCTTCTACGTAAACGCCACCAAATTCCCAGTCAACGCCATTATCTACCGAATGACTAAATGATTTCTGAATTTGGTCGTGATGAAGGTCATACGGTAATTTCAAAATATCAAGAGCGTGCATCAACAACCACGCAAATTCGGCATTGTGGCCGTAACTGGTATTGTCTTCGGCGGCGGCTTTTTGTCCGTCTTCACTGAATCTGTCCCAACCCCAAACAATATCAAATTTGATTTGTGGAGCAACTGACCAATCTGCCCAAAATTGCGGAATACCTGTTCCATATTGTGGGTGCATGATTTTCTTGGTTAGTAAATCAATAGATTCCAATAATTTACGTCGGTGCACCTGTTTGCCTGTACATTCATAGAGCGTTGTAAAGGCCTCCATGAGGTGCATGTGTGCATCGAGGGTTTTGCGGTCGCCTCCTGCTGGGCCAGCACCTTTCAAATCCCAATTTCGATGGAACATTTCCCAATAACCACCATAATGCGTGTCAACGACGTGTTTTTGGAGTAAGTCGAAAACTTTTTCGGCGTATTCTTGCCCACGAGGGTCGCCCGTAGCGAGGGTATATTCGCTCAGACTATAAATGGCAAAACTGTGTCCGTAAACAATTTTTTCGTCAATAACTACCTCGCCTTTGCGGTTCATCATCCAATAAAAACCGCCGTGTTCTTCGTCCCACATTTTATTGAGCAGAAAATCAACCCCGTGGCGAGCCATTTCGGCCAGTTTTCCACCGCCATAGCCTGCTCGATGTGCCGAAGAATAGGTGAAAACCGAACGAGATTGAGCAATCAACGATTTTTCGTCTTCGCCCGAATCGTTGCCAAATTCATCGAAATGTGTCAGAAAACCACCGTATTCGTTGTCAACGGTGCGGGAAATCCAGAAAGGTAAAAGTCCATTGTTGAGGTAAGAGACAATTTCGTCTCGCAATTCTCGGGCATGAGAAGGATTCATGGTTGAATAGTTTTTTTATAGAGGTTGAATATTTAGTTATTGGTTATTAGTTACTGGTTGATTGGTTAAGATAAATATCTAATTGTCAGTATATTAGATATTGAAAAGTTTTACTATTTAATATTAACCAATTATATGGAACTCCGTGTCCAAAAGTTTTACTAAACTAAACTCAAAATCTCGTTCAAAGTAGCGGTGCCAGTCTGACCTAATTTTTGGACAGTTACGGCTGCCGCTAAATTGGCAATTTCGAGCGAGTGATTAATGCTTGCTCCCGCTCCTCGGCTGGCCGAAAATGCCGCTACAACCGTATCGCCTGCACCAACAGTATCGAGTTCGGTAGTTAATTGTAATGCTTTTACGCTTTGTGTTTCGGTGCTACTGATGTACGAAATACCATGCTCGCCACGAGTAATAATGAGCGAACCACCAATTTTATCAAGCAGTGTTTGGGCGTGTGCAATGCAAGTGGTTTCATCGGATTCTTCGATGCTCGGAACAGCCACTAAACGAGCTAATTCTTCGGTGTTTACTTTCAGAATACTGTTTTTTATGTGAAGTCCGTACGCTCGTAAATCGGCCACAAAAAGGCAATCAGGAAATTTGCTCAAAATTTCATTTAATCGCTCGATTCGTTGGGGTGTAAGTAGTGGGTTTGGAAATTGTTGGTTGATAATCAGTGCATTAAGACTGGGTAATGCGGCTTCAATGGCTGAAAGAGTTTCATCAAAAACGCTCTCAGAAAGAGCATTGTGCGTGCCAAAATCTAACCGATTTTCTTCACCACTACTCGACATCGGTTTTGTATAGGTGCAAGTATCCCAACCGCTTGGAATGGTTTTGAGCGTTGAGGTATCCACATTCAGTTTTTGAAATAAATGCTGCATTTCTCGACCATAAATATCATCACCTACACAGCCAAAAACTTGAATATTTTCAACGCCCAAAGCTGCTAAATTTTGCACTACATTACCTGCCGCACCGAGCGAAGTTCGAGGAGTATTTCCCCAAAAAACTTCTTTACCCGTTTCTATCGAAAATTCTTGGGTATGTTGATTGATTCTGTAGTAAAAATCAACGGCAAAGTCGCCGATAACGCCTATTTTTAGGTTTTTGATTTGTTGGAATATTTCGTTTATTTCAGTGGGTTGGAGGGGCATAGATATTAGCCGAAAATATATAAGTTTAAGATTTTATGAAGTACAATGTTAGGTATAATTTTCAACTTAATCAACATGCCCATCTTTCTTGAAAGGTTTTCCACTCCATGCTTTTTTTGAAGTCCATTCGGCGGCTGGAGATGCCCAAAATGGGTGAGAAGCTGGTAAGCCCAGTGGTAAAAATCCGAACGTGCATAAATATAAACTACCTGTTGAAATATAAGGCTCGGCAATATCGGTTTGATGGCCCGCAAAGCCGAGTTGTAGCCAGCCTTTGGCATCGAAAGTACCTTCGGCTTCAAATTGATTTTGCATTACTTTGGTTAAGGCACAACGTACTTGGGCTGGCTGAATGTAGGTCGAAAGATTATTGTTTAAAGCCACCAATGCCAGCACATGAAATGCTCCAACTCGATAGGCAATCGAACGTCCGATAGGTGGATAAGTGCCTTCGGGCGAAATAAAACGTTCTTGGTGTTCGGCGTAGCGAATCATGCGTTTCATGGCCAAATCGTAATCTTCTTTCTTCGCAAGTTTGTTCTCGACCATCACTTGTAAAACCTCCACGAGCATCGGGTGAATCACAAATGAATTATAATAATCCATTGCAAAACTTGGGCCATCGCCATAGATACCATCGCCGTAGTACCATTCGGGTATTTTTTTGAGGGCGTAATCAATGCGAGCGGGGTCATAATCTTCGCCAATTTTTAGTAAAAAGGCTTCTGTCATAGCCGAAAATAGCAACCAATTACTGTAATAGGCTTTACGATTACGAAGTGACTTAAATTCTTCCACAAAACGTTTTTTGGTTACATCATCGAGCGGGTCCCAGAGTTTGGTTTTGGCTCTTAGAAAGCCTTGTGCCAAGAAAGCCGCATCGACCAAAGGTTGCATATCTTTTCTAAAGTTCAGATAATCAGGGCTTTGTGGATTGACCATGTTTCGCAAACCTTTCAATAACTCTTCACGTAAGTTTTTGCGGAGTTTTCCTTCTTCGGTATTGTCATCATCGAGAGCTAACCAAGGGGCAATTCCCGAAACTGTTCGTCCAACTGCCTCCAGGTGTGAAACTGGAAATTCTCTTTTGTAGGCATTTGGGCCAGTTTCGATGGGCATATTTTTAACCAGGGTTTCTTGGGCTAAATTATGCACAACAGGGTAGGCAATTTTATAAAGTAATTTACTCCAATAAGCTCGATTTTGCTCACCAGTTTCAGCATTTTGGGCAAATAGAAATGGAGAAATTATGAACAAGATTATCAGAGTAATTACTGTTTTTTTCATTAAATGAGATAGGGTTAATTGCTTGTAATCAGAGTAATACTTAATGCAGGTTGAAAGAGGAAGTAGAACGCAGATTTTTATGATAATTAAGGTATTTTTATGATTTAAACCTTGATGAATCATAACAATCATATATATCTGCGTTCTATATTTTATCGTAAATTCAGTATCGAAATTACAGTTATGGCATCTACTTATAATGGCTCGTAGCCATAAATACTTTTCCACCTGCATCGCTGGCCGTAACCGAGTAGCTGAAACCTGGGTTGATAGAATAAGCACCGTATTCGCCTGCCTTATTGATGGCAATAAAACCAACTTGGAAGTTTTTGGCTTTTTCGGGATTTATCTTTACCAAACGCTCGATTGCACCTTTGCAGGCTTCTTCGGGCGATTTGCCCATTCGCATCATTTCTACTACCAAGTGCGTGCCTGCAATACGAATCACTTCTTCGCCTTGCCCCGACGATACGGCCGCACCGATTTCATTATCAACAAAAAGACCAGCCCCAATAATTGGTGAGTCACCCAAACGACCTTTCATCTTAAAGCCCATGCCGCTTGTCGTACAAGCTCCCGAAAGATTTCCCGAAGCATCTAAGGCAATCGTTCCCATCGTATCGTGATTGAAAGAGCCATCTTCAAATTTATTCGGAGCAAAAGGCCCGTGACCTTCTTTCTTTTGTCCTTTACTTTGTTGTTGTTCAATGTTCATCACGGGTTTATACTCCGATTTTTTGAGCCAATCGTTGTAACTTTTTTCAGCATCGGCCGAGAGTTTATCGGGTTCCAGTTTAAAACCATTGGCCAATGCAAATTGCTGAGCTCCTTCGCCTACTAAAAATACGTGAGGCGTAAGTTCCATTACCTTACGAGCCACCGAAATTGGGTGTTTGATACGTTGTAAATAGGCTACCGCACCGCAGTTGGCGTGTTCGTCCATGATACAGGCATCGAGTGTTACTTTTCCATCACGGTCGGGGTTTCCACCCAAGCCTACGCAGCAGTTAATTGTGTCCTCGATTGAGTTTGCTCCTGCTTCTACGGCATCTAAGGCACGACCATTTTTTTCTCGCAAAATCTTCCATGCTACAGCATTTACGGGCAAGCCGCTATCCCAAGTCGAGACAACGATGGGCTTTTGTGGAGCAACAGTTTTTTTTGCAAATGCTTTACTAACAGATAAAAACGGTAAACTCAGTACCGACCAATGTAAAAAGTTTCTTCTTGATTGCATAGTTTGTTGAATTGTTGTTCGGGTATTGGGTTTATTGGTGAAATGGTTATTGGTTAACTGGTTTATTGGTTATTTGTAAATTGGTTATTTGTTCCACAGTGTATTAGTTTTCCAACAAGTTTAGACCAGTGACCAATATACCAATTAACCAGTTTACTAATCCACCAATCACGATGTTTTTAAAAGAGATTCTACAACGTAGGCATGTACACCAAATATTTTGGCATCTTCGCTGAGTTGTGATATTTCGATACTTAAGTCTTCTTTGAAATCAGTCAAACAGTATTTATTAATAGCGTGTTCGATTGGATTAACAATGAGTTTCTGAGCCTTCGATAAAACCCCATCAATAATGATAATTTGTGGGTTGAATAAATGCACGGCAATCGAAAGTCCTTTTCCGAGTTCAAGTCCGATGTTATGAATAATATCAATCGCAAAGCCGTCACCTTGTTGAGCGGCGTCAATTACCATTTCGAGGTTGATATTTTCGAGCGAATCTTTGTATTCACCCAGTTTCGATACTTGCCCATTTCGCAGGCCTTCTTTAATACTTTTCAGCAATGAAGATGCCGATGTGATAGTATCCAAACACCCTACTTTTCCACAGCTACAAAGCACGCCATCAGGATTTACTTGTATGTGTCCAAGTTCACCCGCAAACCCCGATGCCCCATCAAAAATTTCGCCATTTAATACAATTCCCAAGCCAATTCCCCAGTCAACGTTCACTGAAAGTACATGAGATTTATCCTTTGCCAAGCCAAAGTGATATTCGCCAAAAGCGGTTGCTTTTGAATCGTTTATCACGAAAGTTGGTAAATTATAGTGATTTTCGATGAGTTTTCCAAGCGACACATTTTGGCTATTTAGGCTCTTGTAGGTATAATTGATGCCCGTTTTTTTATTAACTAAACCAGGTATTGCCACACCAAGTGCAATAATTTCTCTTCCTTTTGTAACTTTTTGTTCTACAACATTATCAACCAGTTGGAAAAGTGTCTCAAGAAATGAAGGATTGTTTTTGAGTTGTAAATCGAATACTTGTGAAAAGACGATTTCGTTTTTTAGATTCAGTACTGCAATACGAGTATCGTGTGTATTTATATCGAGTGTTAATACAAAATTTTTATTGGGATTGATACCATAAATGGCTGGGCGACGGCCTTGTTTTGAGATGGCAAAACCTGTTTCCGAAATCCACTTTTCTTCAACAAGCTCATCAATCAAAGCCGTGATGGAAGGAATACTAATGTGCAGTGAATTAGAGAGTTCGGCAATCGTATTTTTGTTGTTGAAATAGAGGTCATGTAAGATGCCTTTTTTCTGTCGGTTTTTCTTGATATCTACAACAGACTCACGGCTGTTTCCTTCTACTTCCATTTCGGCAATAGGTTCAGTTTTAGATGATAACATAGTAGTTTAGGTAATAATAGGTTTAGTTCTGATAAATGATTAAGCAATTTATCAAATAATTGCAAACCATTATCTTTAATTATCTTAATAATTTCTATTTTATTAAAGATAATTTAATTGATTACTTAAAGTAAATGACATATTTTAATAAAAACAAATAAAATATAGCTATAAATTAAAAAAAATTAGTATTTTGCCTATTTTTAATTAAATTATTAAATTTGTTTTGTGCAATCGTTTGTCTCGGGCGTATTTTTCAACATTTACATTGATATACTACAAAAATAGGCATTTGGTCGAAATATCTTTTAAAAACATTCATTTACAGAATGCCAATGTGAATCGAATTGCTTATTTTTAAAGTCCAAATTTATCTTAATACTATTCAATCAATAAAAAATTATGGTTCTAAGTAAACTCCTAAAAAGCAAACTCGTTTGGGCTTCGGCATCAACTATTTTGATTGTCTCCTGTGCTAAATTTGGGAAGAAAGAGAAACCTTTGGTTATCAACGAAGACCCCACAAAGGCCGTTGCTAAGGCCAAAGAAATCCGTGAGAAAACGGCAGTTAAATTAACCGATGGCATACAAATGACTCTTTGGGCATCGGACTCGCTCGCACCTGACCCCGTTGCGATGTCGATTGATGACCAAGGACGTGTCTATCTGATTCGTACGAACCGCCAAAAAAACTCAGAATTTGATATTCGTGGTCACCGCGATTGGATGACCGAATCTATCGGACTTCAAACCGTCGAAGACCGTCGTGCGTTTTTGCATAAAACGTTTGCTCCCGAGCGAAGCAAAGAAAACGAATGGCTTAAAGACGTAAACGAAGATGGAAGCCACGATTGGAAAGATTTGGCCGTAGAAAAAGATGAAGTTTGGCGTTTGGAAGATACAAATGGCGATGGAATTGCCGATAAATCTATGCGTGTATTGAATGATTTCTTTGAGGAAATCACCGACGTAGCGGGTGGACTTTTGGTGCGTGGCACCGAAATGTTTATCGGTATTGCTCCTGACCTTTGGCGAGTAAAAGATACCAACGGTGATGGTATTTTTGATAAGAAAACGTCAATAAGCCACGGCTATGGTGTGCACATTGGTTTTAGTGGACACGGAATGTCGGGCGTGACCGAAGGCCCAGATGGACGTATTTACTGGAATATTGGTGATATTGGTGCTAATATTACAACTGCTGATGGTAGAAAATTTGAGCATCCAAATTCAGGAATTATCGCTCGTTCGAATCCTGATGGTAGCGATTTTGAGATTTTTGCGGCAGGTTTACGCAATACGCACGAGTTTGTTTTTGATGAATACGGAAACCTGATTTCTTCGGATAATGATGGCGACCACCCTGGCGAAAGCGAGCGTTTGGTTCACGTGGTTGAAGGCTCAGATGCGGGCTGGCGTTCGAACTGGCAGTACGGAAAATACACGGACCCTAAAAACAATAAATTCAACGTTTGGATGGATGAAAAACTTTTCAAACCACGTTGGGACGGCCAAGCGGCGTATATCATTCCGCCAATCATGAATTATCATAATGGCCCAACGGGCATGGTTTATAACCCAGGTACTGCTTTGGGTTCTGATTGGAAAAATAAATATTTCTTGGTTGAGTTTGTCGGTACGCCTACTCGCTCACACATTTGGTCGTTTGGTTTGAAACCAAAAGGTGCTTCGTTTGTACTTGATGGCGAAAAAGACGTAGTGAGCGGAATC
>JACCDW010989132.1_pt1 | contig 16574 bp, 28 predicted proteins | sample 7449781 | NCBI WGS metagenome assembly JACCDW01 (sample SAMN15323449, study PRJNA562643) | freshwater metagenome | isolation source: river surface water | place: USA:Blue River Watershed | collected 2017-08-18
ATCTGATTTTGATTCAGACATTCGGTGGTTCGATCCCATCATCCCCTGCCATCGGTCCTTAGTTCAATGGATAGAATACGATGCTTCGAACTTCGGGATGTGGGTTCGATTCCTGCAGGACCGGCCAACTACAAACTGTTGATGAATTCAATGGCACTTTCCATGTCTGTAAAGTAACGCATGGTTAAAAAGTCGGCGTAAATATCGTTGACAAATATGTAGCATGTGCTATAATTGCTCATAGACAGATGTATGTGAATCCCAGTTGGTGTAAGCCAATCGTTTGTGTACATCGTGTATTTAATGCGGCGTTCGTAAAATGGTATTACCTTAGCCTTCCAAGCTAAAGTCGCGAGTTCGATTCTCGCACGCCGCTCCAAAATTTGCATCCTTAGCTCAGCGGTAGCAGCGGCGCCCTTACAAGGCGTAGGTCGTAGGTTCAATCCCTACAGGATGCACCAAATTCGGAGTATAGCGCAGTCTGGTAGCGCATCTGCTTTGGGAGCAGAGGGTCGGGAGTTCGAATCTCTCTACTCCGACCACTTGAGAGGTTGATCATGCCTTTATATGAAACCACAGTTCGTACCCCCCAGGGCGAAGAAAAAAAGCGTGTGTATGCAGATACACCGCAAGAAGCAAAGAAACTTTTTGAACAACTGTATGGCGGGCCCAGGGCAGTGCCATACATACCCAAGATTATTCCCGGTTAATGCACAGGTACCAGAGCGACTAATGGCGCGGATTGCAAATCCGTTGATTCGTGGGTTTGAGTCCCACCCTGTGCTCCATTTTTAGGAAGCGTGGCAGAGCCCGGTTTAATGCACCTGACTTGAAATCAGACGACTGGCAACGGTCCGTGAGTTCGAATCTCACCGCTTCCACCAATAAATATTTTTTTACAAGGAGACTATTATGCGATTGTGATACTAAGGAGAAAACAATGTCACGTTCGTATAAAGATGTTCCTTGGAAACTCAGGTATCCTGAGCAACAATGGGATTACAAGTATGCGCCCAACGAAAATCATCGTTGGGCCTGGCTCCATGCTTTACAACGGCCCGGAGTCCTAACAAAGAAAAAACGTTCCTACCAAGAATATCACGGCATGCCTACCCCAATGTGGTGGGTACGTGAGTTCATGAACCAGCCACAACGCACTCGCGGCAAGGAGTGGGAACGAGAAATTGTAAAATATGCAGTAGAAGATCTTGTGGATGCAGACACACCCAGCGTGAGTCGTCGGCCACATCTCTACTACTGGTAAAAGTTTTGAGACTGCTTCAAGGGCACTGCAATGAACTTGGACAGGTTGTTGAGATGTACTGGCTGGCATACCGGCCCCGAGTACCCGAGTTGAAACCCTTGCAGGGGCGGATGAATGGCGAAACCGGGCGGGAAGGTTGGGTTCGAATCCCATCGCATTTACTCAAATTCATACAAGGGATAAGTACACTATCGGAGATTACTATGACAAGCCTAACACCTGTGACTTTTAGAAACAAGATTACACTTGAAATACTGATCTGCGACAACATCAATGTCAAACGCTATTTTGAAGGCGCTACTTGGCTGAGTGTACATCGTCCTAACGAAACTAGAAACTTTCTCATGCGCGAAGACGCACTGGAAAGAGTAGCATAAGCCGCGGTAGCTCATCAGGTAGAGCAGCAGACTGAAAATCTGTGTGTGGCTGGTTCGAGTCCAGCTCGTGGCACCATCTTTGTCCTCATAGTTCAATGGATAGAACAAGTTCCTCCTAAGAATTAGATACAGGTTCGATTCCTGTTGAGGGCTCCAGAATTCGCCTTTGCTGATGGCGTATAATAGGACAAGTAATCAGCAACTGTCCGGTTAGTTCAGCGGTACGAACGCTACCTTGACACGGTAGAGGTCACTGGTTCGATCCCAGTACTGGACACCAAGAATTTTTTTCTGCTACTGAACCGATGTAAGTAAAAGATAACATTGAAAACTGACAAATGATCAAACTTTTTTTAATTGCAATAACTTTGATGTTGAGCTTGACCTCACATGCTTCGCAAACTGTGCCCAGCGTATGGGCATTTAGTATTTCAAATGTGCAGGGCAGCTACTACCGAGCTCTGCTGGAGCAGGCAAATCAAAATCAAAACAAATATCGATTTGTTCCGGAGCACAAGCCCGGTGCTGGCGGATCCATAGCAGCTGGCTATGTGAACAATCAGGAAAAACTTGCTTTGCTTGGCACTGCGGCAGCGTATTTTGTTAGACCTGGTCTTTACACCAACCCTGGTTACAGTTTTGACCAATTCCGCCCAGTGCATTTGATGGCCTATAGTCCAGCTGCATTGACCACCAAGCACAAAGATCTAAAAACTATTCTTGCTCAAGACAAAATTTCTATTGGCACAGCCGGTCCTGGATCTGGCACACACCTTTACGCATTAAAGTTCAAAGACAGGCATCCAGATAAAAATATTGTCATTGTTCCATACAAGAGCAGCACAGAAGCCATTCAAGATGTGCTGGGCGAACACATTGATCTGGCCTACGAGTTTCTAGGCGATGCCGAAGCCAAAGGAGTTAAAATCTTAGGCACCACCGGCAGGACCAAGATTAAAAATTATCCCATGCTCAAAGACATGGGATATCCTGACAACGCAGACTTGTTTGGCATCTATCATATCCTTGTCAAGAAAGACGTGCCAGATGAAACTGTTAGAGAGTTAAGAAAAATTTTTGAGGAAGCAGAAAAATCGCCAAAGTTTCAAGAACTGTATCGTTCCGACCATTCCTACAAGCCAGTGCTAAGAACTGACAAGGACTACGAAGACTGGTACAACGGTACTATTTCATTGTACCGCAATCTTATTACCAAAGAAATGAAACTAGATTAAGCCAGCTGGACTGGCCGCATGCCCTGGTGGTGGAATTGGCAGACACACTGTGTTGAGGTCGCAGGCGCTACGGGTTCGAGTCCCGTCTAGGGTACCATTTTGCAAACAAAGACTCGTGCGGGGGTAATACCCCTTGGGGCTCTGTGCAGGGATGCACACCCCTTATGGATCAGTTGTCGGGATGAGAGGTCCCGGATTGTTTCCGGTGTAAAGGATTTTCTATTGTGGGACGCCGGAGTGCCACCCCCAGATCGAAAGCCCACAACCACACGCCCCGGCGAAACCGGATTGTTTGCATATTTTTATTGTTGTTGAGAAGAGAGAAGAAATTGTTTACTGTAGAATGTGAAGGCGTAGAAGCATCGTTTGCTGAACTGGATCTAGCAATGGCTCATGCCAAGTTGTTGAACAAGTTTGTCGTCATCACTGGCGACGGATTTGAAATTGTAGGTAAGTTTGGTGTAGACAGCATCCAGGATGGTGTTTGCCCAGACGGCGTAGCATACGATTGGAACAAGGCCAGTCGTATAGGTCGCGTTCGTCGCGAACGAGTTTAATGGGGGTATAGCTCAGCTGGGAGAGCGCTTGCATGGCATGCAAGAGGTCGTCGGTTCGACCCCGACTACTTCCACCAATCAACGCACAGTGGCCAGGTGCAGAGTTTGTAGCAGTCGGATATACATCCAACCTATGTCAAACTCCCAACGGCGTTGGCTAAACTTGGCACTGGCACCGTTGGCGTGATGGTTGTTGTGTAGCTCTTCGCCACCAATCCACACAGCCCAAGGCAGGAGATTACGACTGGTGTCTGCTGTGTTGGTGTTGCGATAGCCCCACCAGTGTGCTAGGCCGTTGATCACTCCAGCAGCCCAGAACGGTATCCAGATCATTTGGACGCCCCAAATCAGCAAGCCCCACCAGCCAAACATTAAAACGTTGAGCAAAAGGAGAACGCTGATGCCAAGTAGAGGTCTAGCACTGTATACGTGGCGCTCCATCCAATCAACAGGAGTGCCGCGGCCAAGTGAATCAACCATGCCGCGATTTTGTTTTGCCCGGACATATAAAAATGCTCCTCCAAAAAGCACACGCCAAATACCATACACTTGTGGACTGTGCGGATCTCCAGGCGTGTCAGATGCTTGGTGATGCCGGCGATGTACAGCCACCCATTCGCGTGTGATCATGCCTGTTGTGAGCCACAACCAAAAACGCATGAAGTGTGCCACAGCCGGGTGAAAAGTTACTGCTCGGTGTGCCTGGCTGCGATGTAGATACAGTGTTACACAAGCAATGGTAATGTGTGTAACAATTAGGGTGTAAATTATTTCAAGCATAATTTACTTATCAAAAAATACGGGTCCACTCTGGCTGATCTCTGGCATTCCAACTGCCGGAGTCGAAGGTTCAATTCCTGAAGGGCCTGCCATTCAACGGTGTATAGCGCAGCCTGGTAGCGCACTTGCATGGGGTGCAAGGGGTCGCAAGTTCGAATCTTGCTACACCGACCAAGGTTCTGATAGACAAAATATCAGAAAACAAGTATAATATATACTTGATGACAACATGCCCAGGTGGCGGAATAGGTAGACGCACCGGACTCAAAATCCGGCGGGAAACCGTGAGGGTTCGAGTCCCTCCCTGGGCACCAACTTAGAAAGTCAAAAATGAAGAAAATCAATCTAGAAGAAGTTCGCCGGTTCATCGATGCGCAAACCCCAGAGACTCGAATCTATCTGGGCTGCGATAGTGAACGCCTGCGAGTTGACGGCAAGTGGTACGCCGACTACATTCTAGCGATTGTTGTGCACATCAACGGCAACAACGGTTGTAAGATTTTCGGCGAAGTGCATCGCGAACCTGTGTGGGACGCCAAGCCTGGCAAGCCTGCCATGCGACTCATGACTGAAGTCTACAAGGTAAGTGAGCTGTACCTGCAACTTGCAGAAGTACTCGAAGGTCGGCATGTTGAAGTTCACTTGGACATCAACCCTGACGAGCACTATGGCTCAAGCTGTGTTATTTCACAAGCTGTGGGCTACATCAAAGGCACTTGCAACGTGGTTCCGTTTGTGAAGCCGCATGCTTTTGCTGCCAGCTATGCCGCTGACCGATTCAAAGGTCTGCGAGCAGCATAATGTCTGTGAGTTGTGGGGTTGACTATAAGTAATGACGATTCATTCTATTGGTCAACCCCACAAACTCTATGAACTACACCTACAAGTATCAATTCCATAGTCAAGGAAAATATGCTGTTGTTGATGCCTACTACAGAAATATCTGGTTCAGTACAAACAACGAGCAGTTGGCTCACAAGATCAAACAAACTTTTCGGGCAAAGTTGAATGCCATGGTCCTGGATCTGTCAGTGTTTGACAACTTTGATCTGGTCAGCAATCACATTAACAGTGCCAATTGCCTGAACTGGCACATCCCAAGAACCAACACTGATGCACTGGTTCGACTCAACCCTAACCAACCAAAATACAACGAAACAGTCAAGGAATATCCTGCCATTGACCTTGCCATACTGGCCATTAGGACATTTTCAAACATTCTCGAAGAACGGCGTGCCCACGAACTGCATGATCAGATTCTTCTATATTCGCACATACTAGAAATGTACCACAATGCGACCGGTGCTGTGAGCGGCGTCGACGGTTATCGACAGGCCATAGACAATGTTTTTGCAACTGAGATTGATCTTGATCAAATTGAGATTCAGCTGGCAGATGTGTCAAGATACTACTTTGGTCTTGTGCCAACCATGCCGGGTTGCGTGATGGCTACAATACAAGGCAACTTCTATGAATAAGTTTATCTATTTCAATGCACCAGTTTTGACCCCCAATGATTTTCATTTGCTAGATGAAAGCTACGAATTCCATCAATGGTTCAAACTACAACAAACTCTAGAGTGGCCCGGTCATAGCACATCCAGGGTACATGATCTTGCAACTCCTTGGCCCTTGGCTCCCAGTGTTTGCCCCTTGCCTGAAATTACTCACGACGAGCTGGACTTTGCCAAGGTCATGGACCACATTGCTGCTGAATTCTGTGACACTGTGGTCAACAATAATCTTACCCCTTATGTGGCCTGGAGTGGCGGTATTGACAGCACTGCTGTTTTGGTAAGTCTACTTCGTGTAGGCAATGCAGAGTTCTTGAAGAAACTGGTGGTGCTGTGCAACGACTCCAGTAAAAAAGAAAATCCTTATTTTTTTACTCGATTCATAGATAAAAAATTTCAAATTCAAGATATCACCACCTGGCAAATCACCTCTGACAGTCACGACAAAATAGCTGTGTTCGATGGCGAAGCCGGCAACCAGTGCATGGGCATGGCGCCAATTCATCTGCACTGCTATCTCAACAACTTTGATTTCTTGGACCAGGCCTGGCGCACAGTGCCTGACCTTTCCCGGGCTCTACCTGGAAGCAACCAGTTTGCACTGGATCTTGTTCGTGAATCCATTGAACATGCTCCTGTAAAAATTCACACGGTGTATGATTTTATTTGGTGGACAAACTTTAACTTCAAGTTTGATTACGTGCTACTGCGCAAGACCCCAGCTTACACAAAAAATCTCAATGCCGAGCAAAGCAAAAAATTCTACAACAATCATCTGTTCAGACCTTTTGCTCATCCGCACATGCAAATTTGGAGCATGCTTTCTTCGGATCTAAGGCGACAAAAAACAAGACTAGCACCAAAATGGGTACCAAAAAACTACATCTACGAGTTTGATCGCAACGACCTGTATCTAGCTAGCAAAACAGAACAACCCAGCTTGTCTCCCTTGGATTCCAGCCAAGAACGCAAGGCAATAGTGGCCATCGACCAAGATTGGAATAAATATGATATCACTGATTCTGCCACTAGAAAAATGCTAGGGCAGATTTTAAAAAGGATCTGACTGTTATGAGTATTACACAAAACATTGTGCATCAAAAACTAGGAGCAACATTTGCTTCCGGGGAAGAAGCCAAGGCTGATCTCCAAAGCGCCTATTCGCCAGAACTAAAGGCCAAAATTGATAAATGGATTGAGGACATCACTGCCAGTGGACTTTTGATTAGCCCAACTGTATACACCTGGAATCAGGAAAATCAAACACTGACCGTGAGCCGGACTGTAAGAGATCTGGCTGAGTTGGGAGCTTCTAGAACCTTTACCAAAGAAGAAGTCTTAGAAGCAACTGGGGCCGCTGGGTGGACCAACACTGATTTCTATTTTTCTGACCTCTAATCAATTGACAAAATAAGTACTTGAGCAACGCCAGCCAGGGGGCTGACGTCGGTATCCACAGTGACGCCTAGGGTAGTGACCCTTTTACTGACATAACTATGCTCAGAACGCCGCGCCGTATGTAGACATCCTACTAGCATTATGTTATAATTTTCTAATAGGATCTAATCTATGTTCAAACGACTTTTTGCAATCTTCTTCGGGCTGATCGCCTTTGTCTTTGCCAACTCAGCCCTGGCAGAAACTTTTAAAATTTACATTGGTTCGCCTGCAGGCGGTCCCAGCGATGTCTACGTGAGAAAAATTGCTGACGAAGCTGAAAAAATCAGCGACTACAAGTTTGTGGTTGTCAACCGCCCAGGTGCAGACTTCTTGGTAGCATATCAGGCCATGCTGGAGGAAAGCAAAACCAATCCTAACGTGTTGTTTGTGAGCTCCACAGGAACACAGGTATCCTCTTACATACAACATCCCGATCTCAAACTGGATCCCTTGAATGATACCAAGAGCTTGATCTTGTTTGTGCGCATCAACTTTTTGTTTGCTGCTCTAAAAGAATCTCCCATCAACAGCCTGGCTGATCTTCGTGGCAACCTAAACATTGGCTACTCGGGCGCTACTGCTCCGTTGTTGATCTCCAAGATGAAACTGGAGCCATCGGTACAGATTGTGCCATTTAGAAATGACGCTGAACTCATGTTGGGGCTTCTGCGCAAGGATGTGCCTGTTGCTCAAATTGTTAGTACCAACAACTTGATCAACACACATCGAGATCGAATCAAGATTATTGGTAACCTTGACAAGCTGGGTATTGTGGCCGGGCAGGGTATCAGTGTAGCCAAGAATTTCCCAGAAGAAAAACTGCTACGACTCAACCGGCTTTTTAATCAGGTCTTGAGCCAACCTGCCACTGTGGAATGGTTTACCAATACAGTGAACACACGCCCTGCAGGTGGTACTCCGGCTGACTACGACCGACTGTTAAACGATTTCAAACGAAACATACTGGACCGTTGATGAGTCATTTGATTGGCCCTGACAGTGTAGGCGAAGTGCTCTACAGCCCGTCAGGGCACTACACTGTAGGCCCTGACATTTTCTACACCAATCGTGATGCCCTGGCTGCCGCCAATCGTACTGGACAAAAAGTACAATGGCATTATTATGATCAAGTCTGGCGTGATGCACACCAACAGGGAGCCTGGCGACACCAGACGCTGGATCAATTGTACCGAGCACGAGCACGCCAGATACGAGAACAATACGACTATGTGGGAGTGTTGTTCAGCGGCGGCTGGGACAGCAGAAACATCATCGAAACTTTCGCCAAGGAAGGTCTACACATCGATGACATTGTGATTTTTGTAGTGCCTGAGTTAGAAAAAGGCACAGACTATCATAGTCAACAGCCTGCAAACTGGTACGGGGAAATCATGTACCATGCTGTGCCCTATGCCCAGCAGTTTCAGCAACTGCACCCAAACACCAACGTGACCTTGATTGAATGGCTGGACATTGTTGAACAATCATACAGCGATCCAGCCAGTCTACTCAAAGACTCAAGACCCAAACCAGGTGTAATTTTTGGTCGTTGGCTCAGCGTGGCTAGAAATGCTGCTCTTGAAAAACGCATAGGTGGGCGACGAGCCTGCTTGCTCAACGGTACCGACAAGCCTTGCATCATACAAGACAGCACACGAGCGCAGGCATTCTTCCCCGAAGGTCTCATGCGACTCAACAGTTACTGCACCAAGTCCAACGGATTTCCCGATAACGTGATCTGGGAACCATTTTACTGGACTCCAGATCTGCCAGAGTTGGCCATTCGAGGATGGTACGAGCTCTTGAATCTTTGTCGCAGAGATCCGCTGGTTGATCGTGCTCACAGCTATCACCAAACCCTGGAAACCCGCACAGCAACAAAAATGAGCAGGCATGTTCAAGACGCCATGCGACAGTGTTTGTATCAGGGTTTCGATTCCAGTGCCTGGCAGGCTGACAAGCAAAGTGATTTTGGCTTTTTTATGGAAATCGAATTGCCTGTGTTGAAAATACTAGAGCAACGAAATAAAAATCTACGAGCAGTTCTAGGCGAAGTTCTAGGCGAAACTGCTCGTATGCTAGGTGAAAGTCAGGTCAAAATTGGCGACAGAACCGCCAATGGACTGGTGCCTTGGGTTGACAAACCCATGTATCAAGACTATACTGTACTAGACTATACAAGTTTCTTGAGCAACATGTTTGACCTAGATGTCAGTGTGGTGAATCAAGGGCTACATAGTCAACTAACTTAAATATTGTATGAGCAACGATCTAGCAAAATTCCTCAATTCACGACGCCGTCACAAAACTGACGTGGCTATTGCTAGGCAAGTCAAGATTGCCAAGCAACACGGACTAGGGTTCAATGACAAACATATCAAGGAACCACATCGTCATGCCAAACACCATGCCATGGACTGCGGGAACCCACATTGTTTCCTGTGCGGCAATCCACGCAAGACTCACAAGGACAAACTTACTGCACAAGAAAAACGTTTGTTCCAAGACCTAGACAACAAAACAGATCGACATTCCAACGGACTACCACCAAATGAAGAAACTTGATGAATTAACCGGAATTACCAGCGGCGGCGCTGTAGAAGCAGTGGGCAACAGATACGACCTTGTACTGATTGCAGCCGCTCGTACTCGCGAACTCAGTTCAGGACATCAGCCCAAGGTGTTCAGTAGACACAGTGCCGGTGTCACTGCACTGGGCGAAATTGAAATGGGCTTGATTGGTCGCAGTTATCTGCTCAAAGACCCGCCACAACATCACAACAGGTCACGCGGAAGAAAGTAATACTTTGGTATAACTTGACTCGAATTTCCTGCTGTGCTACAATAACACATTAGGAGATTGTAATGCCCTGGATCGAAAACGTTGCCGCCGCTGATGTGCCCATGCGGTTTCATCACGAAGCTGGCACAAATAGCATGCTGATCCAGATTATGGATCCTGCTACTAGTTGGTGGCCTACTCCGGCACATGAGTTCAAAGAAACATATCGTTTTGAATTCCTGGATGCCGAAGATAAAGATGGCTTTCCTGAAGAAGCAAAGATCAGCGACGAGCAGGCAGCAGAGATTGTTCGCCTTCTCAAACATGCACTAGACAACAAGATGAACGTGGTAGTGCATTGCTATGCAGGGCTGTGCCGAAGTGGTGCCGTAGCCGAAGTTGGTGTGATGATGGGATTTCAAGATTGCGAACGCACTAGAATTCCTAATCTGCGAGTAAAGCAAAAACTGATGCGTCAGCTGGGTTGGACTTACGACAGCAACGAACAGCCCTATGACCATGCCATGGATTGGCGCAACAACAAAATTGGTTGGGAGAGGTAATCTCCCGTCAAGGAGATTATCGTGAACAAACTAGTAAAAGACAGAAAAGTTGCTGTGTTGATATCGCGAGGCTTTGGCGCCGGCTGGTACACCTGGAACACTCAATACCCTGACATGATTTTTGATCCTGGCATGGCAGACCTTGTGCTCAAGGGCGACTTAGAACAGATGCGAACCTATGCCGAACTCAAGTGGCCCGATGCTTACTTGGGCGGGCTGGAGGATCTAACTGTGGAATGGGTCGATCAAGGTCAACAAATAAAAATAGACGAGTATGACGGTAGCGAAACCATTGAGTACCGTGACTCCAACGATTGGATAACTGTTTAAGGAGGCCATATGCCTGCTACATTTTTAGTTTCGGACACGCACTTCGGCCATGCCGGTGTGTGCCGCTTTACCCATCCCGATGACGTCACTGTAAAGTTGCGCCCCTGGGACGACCCGGATGAGATGGACGAGGAAATGGTGCGTCGTTGGAACGAAACTGTACGTCCCAATGACAAGGTCTATCACTTAGGTGATGTTGTCATTAACCGCCGAGCGTTAAAGACATTGAGTCGCTTGAACGGCGACAAAGTGTTGATCCGTGGCAATCACGACATCTTTCGTGATGAGGAATACCGAGAGTACTTCCGTGAATTACGTGCGTACCATGTTTTAAACGGCATGATCTTGAGTCACATTCCTGTACACGAAGCTTCCTTGGGTCGCTTTGGTGTCAACATTCACGGACACTTGCATGCCAGTCGTGTCAAGAGGGCTCGTGGTGTAGATGCCCGGACCGGTGCTGTGTTATACTCAACAGAAAACGACGTTCGTTACCATTGCGTATGCGTGGAGCAAACTGATTTCCGCCCTATCTTGTTAGAAGACGTCTACAAGCGTATCGAGGCAGAAGGTGGGGAAATAGGGTTTAAAAACGGCAACGGCCCTGCAATGTAATACTTGAGTATTACTTTTAAAACCCTGCACTGTGCAGGGTTTTTCTTTGACTGTAAATTCGCAATTTGCTACAATAGAAGCACTTAGACAGCAAAGGAACTGCAATATGAGCAAGATGAGCGAACTGGTAATTGGCATCGAAGACCTGCTGGAGCAGGGTATGAGTTTTGCCGAAGTGGCTCGCAATCTGGAAATTCCTGTTCATTTTGTTGTTGAAGCTGCCGAGCTCATTGAGCAAAACCAACTGGAAGACTGTAGTCCTTTTGCAACAATCAACAGTTGACCAAAAATTTCCAATTTGCTATAATAACGACTTAGCAACATTTTTTTAACCCTGAAAGGTAACACATGTCTGATTCACGCACCGTCACAGCCGTCCAGGCTCGTAAGTCCCTGCTTCTTGCATTCAAGGTGCAACGTCCTTTGTTCCTGTGGGGTCCTCCTGGCATTGGCAAGAGTGAACTGGTAGAAGGCATTACCCGTGAACTTGGCGGTCTCATGATCGACCTGCGTCTGGGTCAGATGGAACCCACTGACATTCGTGGTATTCCGTTCTACAACAAGGACACCGGCAAGATGGACTGGGCTCCTCCTGTAGAACTGCCCGACGAAGAACTGGCCAGCCAGTATCCCATTGTGGTGCTGTTCCTGGACGAACTCAATTCGGCCCCCGCCTCAGTGCAAGCGGCTGCCTACCAGCTGATCCTGAACCGCCGAATTGGCAAGTATAAGTTGCCGGACAATGTTGTCATGGTTGCTGCCGGTAACCGTGAAAGCGACAAAGGTGTTACCTATCGCATGCCTACTCCGCTGGCAAACCGCTTCATTCACCAAGAAATGAAGGTGGACTTTGCTTCCTACCAAGAGTGGGCTGTGCAGAACAAGATCCACAAGGACGTAGTCGGTTACTTGAGCTTTGCCAAGCAAGACCTTTACGACTTCGACGCTAAATCCGCAAGCCGTGCATTCGCTACTCCGCGTTCGTGGACCTTTGTGAGCCAACTGCTCAGCGACGACAGTGTGGACGATGAGACACTGACCAATCTGATTGCAGGTACTGTGGGCGAAGGCCTTGCTGTTAAGTTCATGGCTCACCGCAAGGTTGCCAGCAAGATGCCTAACCCTGTAGACATCCTCAAAGGCAAGGTCAAGGACCTCAACGTCAAAGAAGTCAGTGCTATGTACTCGCTGGTGATCTCCATGTGCTACGAGCTCAAGGCCGGTGTTGAGAACAAGATTCCCGACAAAGACTTCCACGAGATGGCCGATAACTTCCTGGGCTACATGATGAAGAACTTTGAGACTGAACTGGTTGTGATGGGTGCTCGTATTGCTCTTACCACATACGATCTGCCGTTCCTGCCTACCAAGCTCAAGAACTTCGACGAGTTCCACAGCCGTTATGGCAAATACATCCTGCAAGCTTCTGCTTGATAGGAGCTACAACAAGGGGCTTCGGCCCCTTTTTTTATGCGTTACAAGATCACAAAAATGGACGGTAGGTATAGCCACTACGGCTACACTTACCTGTTGGAGTTTTCAAGGTCGGTGCGATACGGCACTGGTGTGTTGGACTTTGATCGTGCACGCCGTTGGTTCAATGTCACGTTTGGTTGGAGTCAAGATGTTGAGACTCGTGCCAAGATGTTTGAGAATCGACAATACAACAAAGAAGCATACGCCCCCGATGATATCAATCACGTCTGGGCTTATGCTGTCAAATACGGCGACTACCGAATCTATATCAAAGATGAGCAAACTCTAAGTTGGTTTGTGCTGGCACACCCAAATGAAATCTAAAGTCATTGTCAAAAAGAATTTGATCATTTTTCGTAACCCCGGAGAGTGGTCTGACATCTATGCTCGAATTCTCCGAGAATTTGGCATGGGCATGGCTGTGCGTACACGACTACGGCGCGAGCTTGGATTTACCTACAGAACCTTTCAAGAGTGGATTGTATTTGATCGATCGGGTGATCGCGAGCGCAAGTACTGTGAAGATCAAATACACCTAGATTTTTACAACGAAAGTGCACAGAGTTGGTTTATCCTGCGCTACTTAAACAATCCTACAGACGCAGACACACAATAGCACAAAAGAATCGCTGTAAAACACTCAGTCCACCAAAAATGTATACTTTTTTAGTACTACATTTTTGGTTGACCCAAAATCGCCAATTTGCTATAATATACACATAGACAGCAAGGAGCACTCAATGATTGAAAACGGCGATGCAGTCCACATTATCCAGATCAACATGGCAGATCCGGGACAGAACCCTGATTGGGACAATGTGGGTGTCTACCAAGATCGCGACCAAGCACTGGCTCAAATTGAGTGGATGAAAGGCGAATACGGTGATGAAATCGAATACCGTATTGATGTTATTAACTTCTACACCAAGGCCTAACATGAACATCCACACCGTCCGTGACAATCTGCGTAACACAATCGCCGGCAAGGAAGAATTGCTGAAACATATTCGTGCTAAAATGTTGTACGAAGATGTGACTGGCAATGTCATGGCTAATCGAGCAACACATGACTTCCTTGAAATCAACATTGACGAACTCCGGCGTATTTTGCAGGATGTGGAACAGTGTTGCGAACAAGCCACAGCGGCAAGTTGGGCTACTAATCCCGACCGTAGCGGCGGGCAGTTTACACAAGACGAAATCAACAATGCAGATCGCTGGGTTTGACCAATAAATTGCGATCTGCTATAATGTACACATATTCACACAAGGACTCACATGCACTATTTCAACTCTGATGTTCTTCACGCTCGTGCTGGTACTACTGCTACCAAAGAAGACAAAGAAAAATTTGCCAATCTCATTGGTCCCATGGATCCTGCCCTGGATCGCAAGGTACGTGAAAAACTGATCACTGCCCGTGTGGGCCTCCTGCTTCGTGCCAGCTTCTTTGGCAACCTGGCCACCCGTCTCAAACTGGTCAACGCCGACGAATGGTGCGGCACTGCGGCCACCGACGGTCGCCACTTCTACTACAATAGCCGCTTTGTGGACATGCTTCGTCCCAAGGAGATTGAGTTCCTGTTTGGCCACGAGGTCCTGCACTGCGTCTATGACCACTTTGGTCGTCGCGGCGATCGCGATCCGCAGATTTGGAATATTGCCAACGACTTCTGCGTCAACGCTGACCTTGTTGAACACCGCGTTGGTGAAAAGATTACCACAGTGCCTTGCCTGTACGATACCAAGTACAAGGGCATGAGCTCCGAAGAAGTCTATGACGACTTGATGAAGAACGCAAAAAAGATCAACATGAGCGACCTCATTGACCAGCTGATCGACGAGCACTTGGACGGTGAAGGTGACAGCGAAGGCGAAGGTGATGGCAAAGACGGCAAAGGTCGTCCCAAGCTCACTGCTGAAGAACGTCAACAGATCAAGGATGAGATCAAGGAAGCCATGCTGGCTGCGGCTCAAACTGTGGACGGTGCTGGCAACTTACCAGCAGGCGTCAAGCGTCTGATTCAAGACCTTACTGAGCCCAAGATGAACTGGCGTGAACTGCTTCGCATGCAGTTGGAGTCGACCATCAAGAGTGACTACACTTGGATGCGAGCCAGCCGACGCGGCTGGCACATGGACGCCGTGATGCCTGGCATGAAGCTGGATCCCATGATTGACATTGCTGTGGCTATCGACACTTCGGGCAGTATCGGCGAAGCCATGCTCAAGGACTTCCTCAGCGAAATCCAAGGCATCATGGACTCGTTCCCTGCATACAAGATTCATGTGTTCTGCTTTGATACCGAAGTGCACAACCCTGAACAATATGACTCAGACAACCTGGATTCGATCACCGAGTACGAACCTGGTGGCGGCGGTGGTACTGACTTTACTGCAATCTTTGACTACTTGAAGAAGGAAGAGATTGAGCCCAAGCGTCTGGTTGTGTTCACTGACGGCTACCCGTTTGGTAGCTGGGGTGATGAAAACTACACCGACACTGTGTGGATCTTGCATGGTACCACTAGCATTGTTCCGCCCTGGGGTCAATTCGCTTACTACGAAGAAAGCAAGGCTCACGCTTGATTTTAGGGAGTGCCAAAAATGATTGAAATGCGTTGGTTGGTGCCTGTAGAAGGCGAGAAGCGGTTGCAGTATCGTCAGCAGATTGATACTGCATTTTACGCAGGCACAGGTCCGTTTCCGGACAGTGCCAAAAACATGCAATGGTCAGAGTGGCGAGATGTCCCACTTGTGGCCGAGCGTGATCCTAGTTATCCTTGAGGAACGAATATGGAAATCAAGTGGGCAATGATTGCTATGGCTGTGCTCTTTGGCGCTATGTTTGCCGCCCTGGGTGTAGAGAAATATAGTGAATCACAATGTCGCATCGAGGCCATCAAGGCCGGCGTCGAAGCAGACAAAATCAAAACGGCCTGTGGGATCAAGTAATATGTCTAGAATGATTTTGATATGGTTGATCCTGAGCATTGCCATTGGCGCGGGCGTTACTGCCTGGCGTAGCATGTCAGGAAAGGAGCAATGGCAGTTGACAAAAACTGCTGTATTTGCTACAATGTGTTCTTTGGTAGCCGTTGTGCTACTTGGTTTGTTTGTAGTTGTTTTTTAAAGGAAAATCATGAATCGTTTTGCTAAACTGGCCATTGTGGCCGCTGTGGTTGCTGCTACCTCTGCTTGCACCCGAATTGAAACTGGTGAGGTTGGTGTGCGTGTGGGCTTTGACAAACAAGTCAAGCAAGGTGAACTTGAGCCCGGCACTTTTAACCAGGTTATCATTGGCGATGTGCTGACCTTTCCCTACAAGGATGTCAACGTGTCTATCGAAAACATGATGCCTGTGGCCAAAGACAACAGCACCATGAAAGATATCGATGCTGTGATTGTTTACAATATCAACAAGAATCAAGCCGCTGAACTGTATAGTTCTAAGAACCGTAGCTTCCACGCAGAACACAAAGGCGATGTGTATCTGATGTACAACTATGTTGTCCAGAATGCTCGTAATGCTATCTACAAGGCTGCTCGTAAGTATGAAGCACTTGACATGGCAGACAATCGCACTGACATGGAGAACATGATCAAGGAAGAAATCACCAAGAACCTTGCTGAAGAAAAGC
>JACCDW010046166.1_pt1 | contig 16573 bp, 26 predicted proteins | sample 7449781 | NCBI WGS metagenome assembly JACCDW01 (sample SAMN15323449, study PRJNA562643) | freshwater metagenome | isolation source: river surface water | place: USA:Blue River Watershed | collected 2017-08-18
ATCCACCTTACGCTTCTTCTTGGAGTCACGAGCCTCCTTCTTGGCAGCCTTGGCAGCCTCCTGGGTGGACTTCACCGCCTCACGCACACGGGTCGTGAACTCGGTGGACAGAGCCTTCAGCTGCTCCGTCAGAGAAGACAGCAGGGCATCACTGGTCTGGGCAGGGGCAGCCACAGTTGCAGCAGCCGTCACTACGGGCACCACCACCTCGGCCTTGGAGGCAGAGGCCTTCTTGGCAGCCTTGGGGGCCTTGGCGGCAGGAGCAGGGGCAGCAGCCACGGGTGCAGGGGCGGGGGCGGCCACGGGCTCGGCGGTCTTCTTGGCGGTCTTCTTGTCGGCGGGCATCTTGTTTGTCTTGATGGCAGAAGCAGAAGCGGACATTTTTAACGCGGTTGTTATGATTGTTATGTGTGGCGGTCATGTAAATACCTTTTCTTTTTCAAAACAGGAACGCAGGGACGGGGCGGGTGGTATATTTCACAATGCCTCGAATCTTGAGCTTGTTCTCGCGGTAGTAGGTGCGGTAGGCTTCGACAGGGTTAGGACGCTTGTACTCCTCGGGCATGGCTAGTCGAATTTCCGTGATACCCACGTCCTTGAGTGTAGAAGGTGGATTGCTGCGTAGCCAGTTGAGGTGTGCTTCCGTCTTGTGTTCCTTGTCGCCATACCGGAAGCGGTACTCTTGGCACAACCAATACCCCAGCTCAGCCAACCACATGTAGTTGGACAAACTCTCGCGGGTCCAGATAGCACATGGATGGTTCTTGTGGGCAAGCTTGTAGGCTGAATCTGGCAATGCGTATGGAGTAAGCATCCAATGGGCTGAATACAAGAGCTGTGCAGTCTCGAGGATCATCTTTACGACATGCTTGTCGCAATGATATTCCGCGGCTTCTTTGGGATCGAAGGAGAGGATAAAGATGTTCATTTTGGGAGGGAGTCTATGATGGCTGACGCGTATAAATCTGTTTTCAAGCCCGATAGAACGCAGACAGAATAGAGAAGGTAATGATGTAGGGATCCTTGTAGAGCGTCACAATATGAAGAAGAAGACTGACGCATTGAAGAACAAACTGATTGTTTTGGAGTGCATGGGCTACATGAGTTCGGTTTGTACACAAACGTGTTATGCGAAGGCGAAAGGGGTCAGAGGGTGGAATCACCGTTTCAATATCACGCTGAAGCAGCACAAATAGCGTAATGTAGTCTGCCTTTGTAAATCGAATAAAATTGTCTGTATGAACGTCTGTGAAGCCATAATCTGCAAAGTGTTGGGACAGAATGTTAAGACGATGACGTAGACGTTCTATATAATGTGGCGATTCGTCAGGCAATTCTTCACGATGTCTTCGCTTGTATCCCCATACCGTTCGTAGCCTTTTTCGTGTTTCGGATGTAAGCGGTACCTTTGTATATGGATTGCTAGGGTCTACACTTCGCATACACCATGACCAAAGTCCTCCAAATTCAAACCACCAAATCTTTCCATTCTCTTCAAAGGAAAAGAAGTCAAATGGATGAACCTTGTCCTTTTCCGCACACGTGATGATGTCTTCATCATTCGAAACTTCAGACCGACGCAAGACACCAATTCCAGCATAGGAAAGTCTCTTTCGCATCAACCAACCTCGGATACAAGCCTGTATCTTCACTACAGGTGACACATGTGATACAACCGCAGAAGCCCATAAGACAGGATTACGCATTCGAGCATGTCGTCCACAAAGAGTATGGCCTCGCAGTGCATTTGCATTACATGGTTCTGTTGATCCTCTTCGCCTTACAGCGGCACATCTGTTCATTGTGTTGTTAGGAAGAGTTCTTGAAAACCGGAAATATGCCGTCAAAACGGATTTACGGTTTGCTGACTCATTCATATCATACCACTACAGCACAGAATGGCCACCATCGCAATCGTCTCTTCTTCCAACCTGGACATCAACAAGGTTTCCTTCGGCGACATCCGTCTGAACAAGGCGGGCGGCAAGTCAGTTCCCATCAAGTACAATGGTCAGCCTCTACAGATTCGCCTCGACAAGACTGTGTATCCTATGGGCGTAAAGGTAACTGAGAATGAGAATGGAACCACCTACAACATGAGTCTGACTCTGAAGGGATGCGACCCGTATGCGAAGGACCGTGCAGGCCCCGACGCAGGATCTCTGGGCACTCTCTACAACTTCCTACAGGACCTCCAGAAGAAGATTCTGGACACGGCAGAGACCAACAGCACCAAGTGGTTTGGCAAGTCTAGGTCTCGCTCTGTGCTGGAGGACACGATGAAGCAGTTCATCTCTCCTAGCGTGGAGAAGGTGAATAACGAGTGGGTGGCCTCTGGCAAGTATCCTCCCAGTCTGAAGATGAAGGTGCCTGTCTACGATGGCCGTGTGGCGATGGATGTGACGGACAGCTACGGCAAGCCTGTGGAGGTGACGACGGACAATATCAAGCAGGTGTTCCCTCCTCGTGTAGAGGCCAGCGTGGTTGTGTCTCCTGGCATCTACGTCTCGGGTCAGGGCTTTGGTGTGACGTGGCGTGTGAGCTATGCGAAGGTGTCTCCTCCTCAGAGGACGACGGCAGCTGACATCTTCCGCGACGAGATTGAGCAGGAGGTCAACACGGCTACGGCTGTGCCTCTGGAGGAGACGGAGGTTGAGCAGGAGGAGATCTCGGTTCCGATGATGGAGGAGACGCCAACGGCTCCTGCCCCTGCTCCGGCACCTGCTCAGCAGAAGAACCGCCGTCGTGCGGCAGTCCCAGCCTAGACCAGACAAACGAGTCTGAAGGAGGCGTATGCACAACAAAATCAAAATCAATAAAAAAGATTTTTTCCTTGTCGGGGAAGTCTAGAGGCCCTGCAGTCGTCTCGCAGGTCTCCTTGTTTTTCAATGACTTGCGACCACACTTGGAACATGTATAGACAGTTGGCAAGTTCACAAGCATTGCAGGTGTCACAATTCGCATCGGCCCTTGGAGACAGTGCTCTAGAAACAGAGCGGGTGTGGTCCATCCCTCATTCAAAAACCTATCAAACACATGTCGCGGAAGCTTTGACCATAGGTCGTCACCGACCGTCCAATCTTCTTGCAGCAGAGTTCCAAACTCAGAGTCCCGAAACCAAAGCACACGCATATCCGCATGGTCTTTCAGACTGTGCTCGGCACACCCAACTCTCTCCAAATTATCATCATACAACCAGTGGACATTTGCGTGTGTATACCGTGGATCTCGCGTTCCCCGATACACTTCACGTCCGTCCATATCCCACGTATCCGCTACGACATCCAGATCATTTTCCGTAATGTCGGAGGAAATGTCATTGTATACAAATCCAGGTGTTAGTCTTGAAAACATTGTTTCATTGCGAGTTTATGCGAAGGAGACTGAAACGCGAACATCGTGACGGCATACCGTCTTGGTCGCTGAGCGAGACAGTTCGTGTCTCTTCTTCCGTCCTTCTTCGGGTTGGATGGTGGTCGAACACTCGTCCATGTCCTTCTGAATATCATCAAAGTGAGTCTCCAGGTAATCCAATACCTCATCCTGGATGGCCCACTCAAAGAAACTCAGTTGACCTACGGTGGTGTTCATCTCCATGAACTGAATACGCTTCCACCGACAGAAGGGGTCAAACATCTTTTTACTATACGCCTTGAGATGTGCCTTGTAGGCGAGATACACAATCACATGGCGTCCGTTCTTGGTGACGTAGGAGATGTTGTGCTTCTTCGCATAATTGGTGACCAACCAATCAATGAGACGTAGACTGATTTTGGATTCACCAGAGATGATGGATTTTACGCGAGTCAAGTGGGCGTCATTACTGTAAAATCCTGCGAGTCTGTGGAGAACCAATTGGTCTTTGCTTTGAATGTCCATATCTAGAATCGGTTTACTCATTGAAAATGGGTTAGAAGAAAATGTCGGCAATCTATTTGTCGTCTGTCGGGGCAGACTTAGACCAAATTGAACCTCATACGCGTGACTTTCAACAAGCGATTGAAGAGATGAATCGGAAACTTCCCAATGAAACTCGTATCTTAGAAGGAACGTCTATTCAATCCTATGCAGACGTTCGGACAGCTTTGGAAAACGAACTTTCGCAACCAAAGCTTACGGAAGAACAATGGAAGAGCGTCTTACAGAGTGGCTCCTTGACAACAGACCCTATACCCACATCAATACAAGACTCAAGCAGTTCATCTTGTATTGCCGAAGACTTCAGCCCGAGTTGTCCTATGGATTCCTTAAGAAGACAGTCTACGAGCTCAACCATAAGCTCATGCTCGGAGACGTTGGACGGCTGTGGAATCGTGATCGATGCTACGAACGAGTCCTCCGAATGTACGGTGCCAATGACCAACGAACTGATGCTTGGCATGCTAAGCGAAGCGAAATGATTACGGCATCGGAAGTCTACGGAGTCTTTGGTTCTGAAGCTGCTCGTCGTGAAGTCATGATGCGGAAGTTAGAGACACGCCCACAAGGAGAAGGAGCACCTGTGACAGCTCTGCTCTGGGGAACACGGTTTGAACCCATTGCGAAGCGTATCTACGAAGAACGAACAAAGTGTCAGATCACTGATGTGTCGTGTGTCCAGCATCCTGTGCACAAGTTTCTGGGTGCGTCACCCGATGGTCTGATTGTGCCCAATGATCCAACAGATATGAAACGCTATGGACGTCTGGTAGAGTTCAAGTGTCCCATCAGTCGGGCACCCAAGGAGGAGATTCCGCCTGCGTATGTTCATCAAATGCAGATGCAGATGGAGTGTACGGGGATTGACGAATGCGAGTATGTCGAGTTTCGATTTCGCCAAGTCAACTACAACGAGTGGTTTCGCAGTCCAGACATCAAAGGATTCTTTGTTGTTTATGATGACGGAAGGGTTGTGTATAACAAGGAAGCAGAGGGCGATGAGTGCCAGGTTATCTATTGGATTCTAGGCTCCATCAAGGAGGGATTTGTCGCGAAGGATCCGAACTGGCTGTCGTCGCATATTGAGGAGCTGACCAAGTTCTGGGATGAGGTATTGGAACATCGAAAGAACGGAACGCATCCTGCCGAGAAGAAGAATGCGTCTTTGGATATCTGAAAAAACATACAAGGGCTTTCATTAGAAGGTCGTTGTTGATACATGATAACGTTTGTGACATCGTTTCTACATGGAACAAATCCCAAGCGTGGTTACGATGAGTACAAACGATATTTTGATCTTATCGTATCTACAGGAGTTCCAATTATTTTGTTTTTAGACAAGCAGTCTACATGGTCGTTCCCTTCAAACGTTCATGTGTATAGAACATGTCTAGACGACGCATGGGTCGGACAGACAATTGCTGATGACCGAACAACCCCTCTCACCCGTTCTCCGACAGATACTCTCGAATATCTGAAGATTATGAACACGAAGACGGAATGGTTATACAGAGCATCCATAGACAATCCGTTTCAAACACAATGGTTCGCGTGGATAGACTTTGGGCTAGCACATGTATTTCAAACGCCAACAGAAACTCTGCTCCGTCTCAAGCGGTTGCACCCCCCGTGCTATCCATGTGTACGCACAGCAGGTATATGGGGACAAAGTGACGTTCATGTAGATTCTGTACACTGGAGGTTTGCTGGTGGATTCCTGTTAGCACATGTGTCAAAAATAGAGTCGTTACATAATGCCGTTATGTCCAAACTGGTGAGCATTCAACCGTCAATGACATGGGAAGTGAACATCTGGGCAATGATAGAGAATGATGGATTTGACTTTGGATGGTTTCCGTCCGACCATAACGATTCAATTGTTCCGAATACCAATCCTGCAATAGAAAGCTTGTCAAATGACCCCGAGTTCTGTGAACCCGAAGGTCGTCAACACTATAGATTGTTGGCACAGCTGTCTTTACAGTTTCACGGAAAGACTTTGATTGACATTGGAACCCATCGCGGCATGTCTGCCCTTGCATTGTCTTACAATGCTGCGAATAGGGTCGTGTCTTTTGACATTACGGACAAGACTGGAAGACCTTATCGACCAAATGTTGAATATCATACTGAAGATATATTGACAGGTGAAGGCCAGACAAAGTGGAAAGATATAATACTAAGTTCTCCACTTATCTGTTTGGATATTGACCCACACGAAGGAACCCGCGAGTATGAATTCTATAAATGGTTACGCGATAACAACTATAAAGGCACTGTTGTATGCGATGATATTTGGTATTTCAAAGAGATGCGAGACAACTTCTGGTATAAGATTCCAAGCGAACATAAGCTAGACGTCACAGATCGCGGACACTGTTCTGGAACGGGAATCTTGCGATTTGATTTGCCTCCCAAACCATCGTCAAACTGGACAGTTGTAACGGCGTACTTTGATTTGACAAAGATGCCCGATGCCTCACCGTCCATCCAGAGCCGCCCTCTTCAACATTATCTACAGAGTGCCATTCCAACGGTTACATTAGATCAAAATCTCGTGATTTTCTGTGAACCCGAGAACGTAGATACAATTCTCGCATTACGACCCGAACGTTTGCGACACAAGACAAAGTGTATTCCCATCTCCTTTGAAGACTTTCCGCTGACACAGTACAGAGGTCGAATCCTTGAGAACCGCAAGCAACGTCCATCTCTGGACGATAGAAACACTGCTTCATACTACCTACTGTGTATGGCGAGATATGCTATGTTGAAACAAGTGATCCGAGAGAATCCATTCGGTTCTACACATTTCGCATGGCTAAACATTTGCATTGAGCGTATGGGCTGGAAAAATCTTACACAGCTAGATCGAGTATTCCAAATTAATCGCGATAAGTTCTCCACATGCTACATTGACTACCAACGTCGCGAGAATTATCTCGAGAACGTGATGCGATATGGAAGATGTTCCATGTGTAGTGGCTTCTTTACCGGAAACACTTACTACATGAAACAGTTCTGTGATCGGATAGAGACCAAGTTTATGCAGTGTCTCGAGAAGGGATATGGCCACGCAGATGAACAACTCTATTCTCTCGTTTATTTCGATGACCCAAGTATATTCGACGTGTACTACGGCGATTATACCGAGATGATTACGAACTATGAATACATACGCGACTGTCCACAGAAGCCTCTACATCTTCTCATCAAACACAGTTGCGAAGCAGGAGACTTCCGCACAAGTCTGACTGCTTGCGAAGCACTTTGGCATTCCTGGAAAAAAGGATATGCAATCTTACATGACGCAGATCTTTCGATGTTGATTTGGTATTATCAACACTGTTTACGTAAGCTAAACTTACCTGTGCGATACGATTGAGTTTACGTATAAACAACCTTTCAGTATAAAATGAATGTGTTTGATGAGTACTATTCCAAGTGTTTAACGACATCAGACATAAACCAACATCTGCCAACATTGCGTTATTTTGCTAGTATGTGTAAAAGTGTTGTTGAATGTGGAGTTCGTAACGTAGTTAGCACATATGCGTTTGCTGCTGGTCTTCCTGAAGACGGATTTATTCATATGGTTGACATTGAGCGGTCAGAAAATGTAGACAACTTCGTAAGAAATTTTCCTAGATCGAAGTTTGTACATGATTCAAGTCTAACGTGTCCGCTTGTTAACACAGATCTTCTTTTTATCGATACATGGCATGTGTATGGTCAGCTAAAACGCGAATTGAATCGGTGGCATTCTCATGTAAACAAATATATAATACTCCATGATACAGAAGTAGATGGGATATATGGAGAAACAATAAGAAATAGATGGAATTCTGAACAACAGTCAATCGAGACTGGAATACCCGAAGACGAAATCCTACGCGGTCTTCTACCTGCAATAGATGAGTTCTTAGTAGAGCATAAAGAGTGGAAGATGATTTTACGATACTACAATAATAACGGACTTACTGTTTTAGCAAAAGATTCCGCATGATTGTATACTCATACATTCGACAATCGCCATATATCATTTTCACCCTGTAATGAAACCCATCGTTTACAATACAGTCAGGTCGTAGTATATCTACTTTAGGAAGAGTAATCAATGGAATGTTAAGTTCTTTCATAACACTACCTATATCGACATCGTCTACAATATTTATTTCAAAAAGTCTATCTTTATTGTCCAGGAGTTTCTTACATACATCGGGTGTAAAAATCATTCCAGACCCCGACGCATACATAACATTGTAATACGAGCAAAATGCTCCGGCATACACATTTTCCTTAGGAAGTAGCTGTAGCATTTCATATGTACGTGTAAAGTTCCATAATGAAGATAAATTTGTTCGTATAATGAAGTCATACTCCAGTATATTCACATGTTCGAGTGCATATACCGTTTTAGTCAGGATATGTCTCAGCGACTCTTCACCAGGTATATATATCGTATCACAGTCATTACCGCTTCCTGATTCTAGAAAATAAGTAGTAAACTGTGAATGTGAATTACAATACGATCTCCATATCTTTTTATGATACCGATATACCGGCTCGCCTGAACTTGATATAACAAGCACGAGTATCTTCATTTTTTCCATATTCTACAAATCCACCGATGTAAATGAGTCGATGCGAATTTGGCATTCCACTCATCAATCGTGTACTGGCTTCCCATACTGATATTGCAGCGAGCACAAATCGGCAGTAAATTATCCAATGTGGTCTTTCCACCTTTGCTTTCCGGAATGTTGTGTCCACACTGGAAATCAAAGACATTAATGCGATTCTTACACCAGGCGACTTTACACTTTCCATCAAAGCGTTCACCCATCGACTTTAGCCATACTTGCTCACGCAATGCCTTGGGAATTTTGGTCTTACGATACGGTGATTCATTGTGAACTATATCGGCTACTTTGGAACGTGGATTCATTACAGTCTTACACCACGTACGATGTATATTGGTTTACGCGAAAGGGAGTCTCAATCCCATTGATGGGACCCATGGAATAGGGTGCGAGGTCCGCATGATTCGTCACTTGAGCGTACGAAGAGTTCTCCACAGCTACCGTCTTTCTGACCTGTGCCTTGTCTAGAAACTCGGGTTGAAATCTCTCGGTTGTCTTGAGCATCACCAGTGCAAGCACTAACAGTCCAGCAGCCAACAAGAGCCAGTTTGTCATTGTTACTCGTCGTGAAAAAACGAATAGCTTTCTGTCTAGCTCAGAGAATAAGCATGGATGAAGACAAGGCTCTCGATACACTGCGGACTATGCTGGGTCGTCGTGGGTTGGATACCAAAACCACACGTGTTGTGACGGATGCGATGGAGAAGGTGAACTTGTATACGATTGGAAAGATGTTGATTGTGTTTAGCCAGAAGGACAAGGGGTTGGTAGACCGTGATGTGGGTAAGATTCTGGAGTTTGCGGATGGAAATGACTACACGAACGGAATCATTCTGGTTGCACTGGTTCCTCCCTCTGAGAATGTACTGAAGACGGTGAAGAACCTAACCAAGGACCGCGACATTCGATTCTTCCACATTCGCGAGCTTCGGTTTGACATTACGACCCATCGTATGGCCGTGCCTCATCGCATTCTCAAGGATGATGAGAAGACAGAGCTAATAAAGAAGTTCAACATCACCAAGCCAGAGGACCAACTTCCATGGATTGACTCGCACGACCCGATGGTCAAGTGGATTGGAGGTCGTCCAGGCGACATTATTGAAGTCACTCGCCACAGTGACGTTGCAGGATCGGAGCTGTATTATCGGTATTGCGTTCCCGATGTAAATGTTGCGTGAAAACAATGGACGCTTTACGTGTCAAGTATGACGCTCAGATCAAAGAATATGACGATCTCGTCAACTCATCAATCGAGAAGCAGGACGTCTCCAGCCTTCCCAAACTTCGCGAATTAAATGCGGCAATCGCAAAGACGCTGAATGAGATGATTGAGAAACTCACGTTTTTGCGTAAAGAGACGCCGACTCTCAAGGAGGAACGCGATGAGCTCATCAATCGCCTTCGTCAGATTCAGCGTGATTACAATGGCTTGTTAGTCAACACGGATAATCTAGAAACATTACGCAGAATACGTCAGCAGGAAGGCGGTGAAGCCAATCGCCAACTCTACATGTATATTGGGTTCTTTTTGCTCGTGGTGCTTGGAATTGTCTTGTATTTAATGTTTGCACCTCATAGGAAGTTCAATACCACACCTACTGCGAGTATGCCCCCTACCACGGCTGCTTTGGTGTAATACAAGTATTCATCTACAGGAGGTTCCGCGTAGACCTCCTTCTCCCCTTCATAAATGTCTTGGAGTTCCGGACCTTTTTTCCGTGCCTTCGCAATCTCTTCCTTGTATTTCGTTAGTTCTGGATTTGTGTTTGCGTATTCCTTCGCAAATCGGTCAATAAACTTGGCGTCATTTTGAATCGACTTATTCAAAGTGCCGATGTAGTCGTTCAGCCATTTCTCAGCACTCTCCGCTTGTTGCTTGAAGATGGCCTGCCCTGTCACCTTGTAATCCACTAAACTAGACTTGTATCTCGCAAGGACAGTCTCAAACTCGCTCGCCATTCTCTTGTTGTTAGTAAATAAAATGCCCGTAGAATCGTATCTTGAGTTGAACGACCCTCGTCATGTAAGACTGACAACCAGTGCGTCTGAACACACTCGCTACCTGCGGATGGCAGCGACAGTGGCTCCCTACATCAACAATGGCGGTCAGAGAGCCCCCACACTAGGTTGGAAGTCCAATGAGCTGTCTGCACAGGCTCGTCTGATGCTGCCTATCTTCGGAATTGTGAATGGATTATATCCCAACCGGAGATAAAGAACAATGTCAACTATCGGAGTGATGCGAGAAGTGATTGATAGTCTGAAACCCTTCCGTCCTCCCACGGCTCCATCTTCGGACTTGGAAAAAGAGCGTAAGGAGATTACTGAGATTACAAAGCGGAATCTCTATTTCATTCAGTTTGCCTTGTTGCTCGTGGTGTTGGTTCTATTGAGTTACCTGCTTCTTCCGTTTGATTCTGCGAATCTGATTGCGTTTCTCCTCCTCTGTGTGGGTATTGGACTTGGTTTCTTTCTAAGAAGATGATAATGGGTCAGTGTCCGTCAAGTTTTCGTATGATGCCAGGGTTCACCTGCGTCAGCGAATGTCCTACTGAGAAAGGATTTGAATTTCAAATGTCGCCTGGAGGTCAGCCTCGTTGTGTCTACAAGGATTCGCCTGACATCTTTGTCAATTTGTCGCCTTTACAAGCAGTTCAAAATGGCGGAAAACCAATTCCCAATCTTACGCTCGAGTCTTTGAAGACGATGGACGCGTCCTTGTATGGAGGATACGTAGCCGAACAAAGTCGTGTGACACAGGAACTTGCGATTCTGTATGAGAAGATTAGCAAAGACAAGAAGCTAGGCGACGCATTCAAACGTCTACAAGATGCCGAGAATGCTCGTGACAAGGCACCCGACGCATACCAACAGGCTCGTTCCACCTATTATACAATCAAGGAAGGTGAGACATGGAAGGAGAGAGAGCGTGAACGTATTCTAAAGTCCGAAGTGGAACCTATTGCGAAGAAGTTCGTGGATATGCGGACAAGTGCTCTCAATCAGTTTGAGAGTCAGCGAAAGACTGTAGACGTTGTGACTGGATTGAAGGACAAGGTCTTGTCGCTGCGAGATGAGGTCAAATATGCTGCGGATACATTCAAGGAACAACTTGGCAAAGTAGAGAATGCCATTAACCGCGAACGCAGAGAACGTACAGCAACTCCCGACACGAGCATTTGGGTATGGTTTGATACCATACTGAATCTCGCCATTCTCGCATCATTAGTGTATGTAGGATTTATGGTATTTCGTAAGTTTGGAAACCGTCCTGCCCCGCAACCTGCGGTAATGCCACAAGCTTAGTCTCTTGGAAAACAGCAATGGAGGTCACAGACCCTCGCACAGTCTTAGATTTTCAAAAAACAACATTCTGCGGACACATTCGGTCGCATGTTACGAAGGTTCTCCTTCAAAACATCCAGCTCGGTCACGCAGATTACGCATGCTATTGGTCGTTAGAACTCTTATGCTCGGGGTTGGTTCATACACTGTGGATGACGTTGTTTGAAGGTGCGGCTCTTCATGTGAATCGTGCTCAGCCCAGTGTCTTCCTTTATCTCGCGAATGCATATGAAAAGTATGCTCCTATGGAAGCCAAGTATTCGTTGCGGGATATGACAGCCATTCGCAACAATATGGAAGTTCGTGAGATGGTCTGTAAGGCGGCCGCAGTCGTCTCCATGTGTCGTAAGAACAAACTACCTACGCTTCCCACTATCAAACCCGCACATGATTTTGACCCCGTGACCATCCAAGAATCTTTGAAAGCACCGTCTACGCTGTATGGCAAACTGGTATTGCGACGAGATGATCCACTGACGGTCGCAGTCCCTATGAATGAGTTTGTCTATTGTTTGCGTCAAGATGTGCGGGATACCACTCGTGCTCTGTATTGGATGGCATGGGTCTACGCATTTGCTCGTGAACACAAGAAGCAAACCAAACAACCACTTATGTTTGCGAATCGTTCCGACGAATATGTATCTGTCGCACATGGAAACCATGTCGCATGGATCTTTTGGGATGCGATTCAAAAACAGGCACAGCCCGTTGCTCGTCAGTATATCGAAGTCCTGTATCGCATGTATTGTTTGCGATGGAGTCCTACAGATGCGAAATCTCGCCAAGCTTTGCTGACTACCGCAATTGTCTTGGTCTGTGAAGGAATGACATTGGATACGACTCCAGTCTCCAGTGAATCTCTCGCAGTTGCCAATGTCTTGAATGGAATTCCTGCGTGGCTGGATGCGATTACGCGAATGCAAAAGAGTTTTTCAGCATAATCTATAAATGAACGGCAAACTCAAGGATGCTCTCATCGCAGGTCTGATGTTCTTCATCATCTCAAACCCGATGGTCTACAAGCTCGTAGATAATCTGCTGGGCGGTATGCTCGGTCGCATCGCAAGTCCCAGTGGGTGTCCTACAAATTGGGGACTGATTGTTCATTCCGCCGTGTTTGCTGCTGCCACCTATTATGGCATTGGTTTATAAAACGTATATGCGACGCATAACGAATACAATCCTTATCATGATTCCTGAACTCTCTGCTTCCAAGGTTGCCGGGTTTATCGGTCTCCACAAGTACCAGAACCCCGACGAAATCTTCTACGAGCTGCTAGGCAGAGATAGTGTAGGAAAGAAGAAGATTGCCGAGCTTCACAAGGAGTTCAATCTTCAGCCCTACAACAAGGTTCTCAATGAGATTCTCAGGGATACGGCAGTAAAGGATTGTATCGCATGTGGTGTGTCCGCTGCGAACCGGACGACGGATGTTACGAGTGTGCTAGAGGATGTTCAGCACCAGGCGACTGCTGTTCTGGCTCTTCGACACGACACATTGCCCGAGGAACTGCGTGGGCGTATTGCCGATGAGATTCGAGGACAGGTGTCCAAGCAGCGGGGCCTACAGAATGAGGAGAAGATTCTGAATACGTATGAGGCGGCTCGTGAAGTCAAGGTGGTGGAACGCAACACGAAGATGGTCAAGAAGGATTGCGGAAATTACAAGCTAGTGGGACGATGCGACGGGTATGTCGCAGAGAAGAACCGCATCGTGGATTCCAAGGATCGGACGCGTGAGTGGCCAACGGTGCCTCTATATGACGAGATTCAGTTGCGAGCCTATATGCGAATGTATGACGCAGCAGAGTCGGAGTTGATTGAGAGGTTTCCCAACAAGACAGAGAGACACACGCTCTTTACGAATGATGATGACAAGTGGAAGCACATTCACGACCTCATTGAGCGTGGAGTAGCAAGGCTAAACTTGGCACTCCAAGATGAGGAGGAGTTAAAACGTATCGTTTTCGCGAATACAGTGAAGGTAGAGTAATGAACATCCGTATCTCCAACACAAAGCCTACGACCAAACCTATCCGCGAATATGAGACGCGGTTCATCTATGTGGGGTTCAAATACAGATACGATACGCATACCAAGATGTTGTCGTCGATAGAAAAGCATTCAGATGGCACAATCACATATACCGAACAACCCGCACAGTCCCAAGTCTTCTCACGTGGCTACGCAACCGAACAAGTGCGAGTCACAGTGTATTCCGACTCACCCAAGGTGTGGTGTGAAGATGATTGCGTGTTTACGCAACAAAGTTCTCCGGTAAAGGAGTAGGCGGCACACTGGTCACAACTTTCCCACATGTACACTCTCCCTTCTTACACTTACACTTTTTCACCTTGGGGACACAGCACGTGACAAGAGCCTCCTGAACCTGTCCAACAATTGGACTCTTGGACGCCAGAATCGCAGCCTGAACTACCACGGGAACTACTGTGTCAATGACACTAGATAGCTTCTCCTTCTCCTCCGCAGACTTGTCACTGTCTTTGAGTGCCTGACGCAGCACCTTCTGGAGGAGGTCTAGTTTTTCCTTTCCGGGAATCTTGCCCAGATTCTCAATCTCCTTTGCGACCTCGATACACGAGGGAATGAGATTGTCCATACTGATACGACCCTTCAGAGCCCGATAAATACCGTCCACCTGTGCGTCTAACGCGGCTTCCTTCTCATGTAACGGATTTGTCTGCATTGCGGTTTGTTTCATGCTCATAAAAGATGTAGACCAAACAAACATGGAACTCCAAGAGATTCTATCCATTTCCATTGGAACCCTCGTGGTCATTGTCATCGCACACTTTGCCGTGTTTTGGGTTGTGCGAACTCTATATCCTCCTCAGGTTGTGATGGTCCAGGCACCTGCCCAGCCCCAGCAGGTTTTCACACCAGCACCGGTAATACCACAACAGGAACCCCAAATCCAAAATGTTACCATTCCAACGTATGCGACGCCTGTGTCCGTGGAAGCCCCACGTGAAGAAGGGGAGCGTCGAGGACCGCCACCAGCAGAAAGCACCTCAATACGTGGGGAATCCAGGGTGGGTGCTACTAACCCACAGTGAGGAGGGGAATCCTCTTGCGTTGTTTGTGGACAAGCATGACAAGCCTGTGTCGCTACCCATCATTCTCGATGAACGGATGTTTTCCGATACGGTCTTGCGGGTCATTCAATTGAAACCGGATGTCTACATCGCATGTGACATTCGGTATTTGAATGGGACCAACGTCTATGAAAAGTTGTCGTACACCGCTCGTCGTGCGTTGCTAGAAAGTCTGCTGGATGAGTTTCACCATACAGACTTGACAGCGTTGCTGACAGAGGCTCCTGTCGATTCATTGCTTCATGGATGGGAGTACTATGACGAGGAACCCGGGACGCTGGGTGTATTTCTTCCCGCGAAAGAGTAAATGTCGTGTAATGCTACAGGTGGCAAGCGTAAGACTCGGAAGATGAAGGGCGGTGTGATGTATGGTCCGGGTGCGGCCATCACTCCGGGTGCTCTGGAGTGGAGTGGTGTAGACACGTCTGCTCCTTATGATTCCGCAACGGGTGCGAAGATGGCTGACCCGTTTGGAACGAGTCCCGACACGAATGCCAAGGTGACGGGTGGTCGCCGCCACAAGCGGAAGACCCGCAAGGGCAAGTCCAAGAAGATGTCTCGCAAGACCCGGAAGACTCGCGGTCGTCGTATGCGTGGTGGTGCGTGGAGCCCTGGCAATGTGAATGCAGCAGGTGTTGGCTATGGATTCACGGGAGCTGACTCTGGCGTGCGTGGCGGTATTGCTCCTGCATCTGCATATCCTGCTCGTGTAGGCGGTGCTCCTATGGGTGCCGATGGTGTTCGCGCAGCCTAACCACAGCATCCGCATAGACATATGGTAAATACTTCATATCATTGGTTGTAATCTTGGGACCGCCATGTTTCATGGTTGTCAAAAACATATCCTGAACCATCGTTCGTAATCTATGATACTCTTCCCAATCACTCCATGCGGAATACGCACGTGTGATTGCGGAAAACACCATCAGGACATCACGATTGCCCAGCAAGACCATAAACAGGGTAATGATGGGTCCCAACACCATTTCATTAAACAAAATCACTCTGTCGCCCCAGGATTCGGGAGCACATCGTTCACGCAATTGTATACACCGTTCCGCAACCTGGAAAGGGTTACTCATCTGACTCAATTGTTATTCCGTCGCCTGGAAATTCAATCTCATTTAACGTCCCAGACTCAATGTAGATGAGGTGAGTGTGATCGGTAATCTTGATGAGCTTTTCTACCAACTCCATACGAATTTGATTACCGGGCACTAGAAACTTGTCAAATGTGCGTGTCATGTCAATCTCTGTCTCCTTGTCTCCCACCCATACCCAAGGACATCTCGCAGGAGGTAGGTCAAACGGACTGTGCGTCCAACTGGTGGGCATTACATCCCCTTCATACAGAGCAATCATCTTCTTACGTCCCTTGGTGTCTATCCACTCTTCAATATAGACCCTATCTGTAGGAACCATCATACATAGTTTGGAAGGATTCGAATACTCTTCACGCCCATGAGGCGTCAAGAGGTAACATTCTGTAGGCTGAACATCGTCGGTTGTATACTTGTATTCCAGATACTTGTCCTTGACAAAGTGATA
>JACCDW011994469.1_pt1 | contig 16571 bp, 15 predicted proteins | sample 7449781 | NCBI WGS metagenome assembly JACCDW01 (sample SAMN15323449, study PRJNA562643) | freshwater metagenome | isolation source: river surface water | place: USA:Blue River Watershed | collected 2017-08-18
AAGCGGGCGCGGTGACCCACACGCTCAGCGCCTCGATCGGCAACGTGTTCGACATCGACCTACTCGAAAAAATCGCCCGCGTCGGCGCGGAACGCAGCCTCACCGTCGGCTGGCGCGTGGCTTTTTGAGCAAGTCCCCCGCGTGGAGGGCGACAGCGCTTTCGCCCCCGAGTCCGCCTGCGCGGGGGCGCGCACCGCCCGCCGCGCCGCCGCGTAAAGGGACTCAACGCGCCTTCGCGCGCTTCGCCGTCTTCGGCTCCCATCGCGCCGTCACCACCGAGGTGAAGCCGCCGCGCGCCTTCCAATCCGCCACGATCTCGAGCGAACGCGGCCTCAACGCGTCGCCCAGGTCGTCGCAAATCTTGTTCGTCACCGCCTCGAAGAAGATGCCTTCGTTGCGGAAAGCGTGGAAATACAGCTTCAGCGACTTCAGCTCCACGCAGGTTTTGTCGGGCGTGTAGCGCAGCGTGATGTGGGCGAAATCCGGGTGGCCCGTCATCGGGCACAAGGAGGTGAACTCGTGGTGCGTGTGCGCGATCACGTAGTCGCGCCGGGGAGCGGGATTCGGGAAGGTCTCGAGCAGTTTCGGGTCGGCCATGGCGCCACCCAAGCCCAGCCCCCCCGTCTTGACAAGCGCCCGGCGACCGCCGCGCCGGGCGCGACCGCCGCCTGTCAATCCGAAGCGGCCTCCAATTCCCCCACCTCATTATACGGCACCCGCCCCCGCCGGCTCTGTCAGACTCCTTCGCCATGACTGACACCCGTTCCCACGACGCCGGCGCGAAGATCCTTCTTCGCGGTATCCACCTCACCCTCACCGACGCCCTGCGCGACACCTTGCGAAGCAAGGCCGAACGCCTGCTCCGGCACGAACCGCGAATCGATCGCATCCGCATCGATCTCGAACACGACACCACCCGCGGACGCGCCGTGTTCGTCGCCAAAGGCCACATCGAGATCGGCGGCCCCGACATGCTCGCGACCGTCGCCTCCGAGGACGCCTACAAGGCGATCGACCTGCTGATCGACAAGCTCGACCGCCACCTCCTCCGCCGCGGCGAGCTCTTCAAGGCCCGCCGTCATCGCGACGCCTCCCTGCGCGAGATCGCCGCGTAAACAGGGCGGCGCCGGTCCTCGTCGCCGCTCCTTGCCTGCGCCACCGCCGGCCCCTTCCGGGGCCGGCTTTTCTTTTTTCGCTCCGGTGAAGCCGACGCGCCGAGGCCGCGCCGGCGGAAACACCTCGGACGGGTGCCGAAAACTTCGCCAATTTGCGCAAGCCGCGTCTTTTTTCTCGGCTCTCCCGCGCGTCGCGCTTTCCTCGCCCGCCGTGGTCCCGCTCAAAGTCCTCTTCGTATCGCCCGAAGTAGAACCTTTCGTCAAAGTAGGAGGTCTGGCCGACATGGTCGGCTCTCTCCCCAAAGCCCTCGCCGCCCTCGGTCACGACGTGCGCGTCGTCTTCCCCGCCTACGGCAGCCTCCGCCTGGACTCCGCCTGGCACGCGCGCCCCGAGCCCCTCGGCGTCGACGTCGGCTCCGAAGCCCGCTGGGCCCGCACCTGGGAAAGCGTTCTCCCCGGCTCCAAGGTCCCCGTCTACGCCCTCGAGCACGAGGAGTTCTTCGCGCGTCCCGAGGTCTACGCCGGCCCTTGGGGCAATTTCCCGGACAACGACCTGCGCTTCGCCTTCCTGTGCCGTGGCGCCCTGAATCTTTGCCTGCAGATCGGATGGATCCCCGACGTCGTCCACGCGCACGACTGGACCACGGGCCTCCTGCCGGTGTTGCTCAACACCACCTTGCGCAACACCCCGCTCGGACGGACCGCCTCGGTGTTCACCATCCACAATCTCGAGCACCAAGGCTACTCCGACCGGCGCGTCGTCGACTTCGCCCACCTTCCGCCCTCCGAGTTCCGTCCCGACAGCCTCGAAAGCGTCGGCGCGGTCAACATGATGAAGGCGGGCCTCTACCACGCGACCAAGCTCACCACGGTCAGCCCGACCTACGCCGAGGAGATCAAAACCCGCGCCGGCGGCTTCGGCCTCGACGAGGTGTTGCGTTTCCGCGCCGCCGACCTCGTCGGCATCCTCAACGGCATCGACGCCGCCGCGTGGAATCCGGCGATGGATAAACATCTGCCGCGTCCTTACGATCAACGCTCGCTCCCCGCCGGCAAGGCCGCCGCCAAGGCCGCCCTGCAAAAGCGCCTCGGCCTGACGCAAGACCCGCACATCGCCGTCTTCGGCATCGTCTCCCGCTTCGCCAGCCAGAAGGGCCTCGACCTCCTCGCCGAAGCGCTCCCGCACATCGTGCCGCGCATGCACGTGCAGTTCGCGCTCCTCGGCGCGGGCGATCCCGGCCTCGAGCAAACTTTCCGCTGGGCCGCCGAGGCCTTCCCCGGACGCGTCGGCGTGCACGTCGGCTACGACAACAGCCTTTCCCACCTCATCCAGGCCGGCTCGGACTTTTTCGTCATGCCCAGCCGCGCCGAACCCTGCGGCCTCACCCAGATGTATGCGATGCGCTACGGCACCGCGCCCATCGTGCGCTCCACCGGCGGCCTGATCGACACCGTCGCGCAGTTCGCCGAGGGCAAGGACAACGGCACCGGCTTCCGCTTCCAGGACGCCACCGCCCCGGCCCTCTACAACACCATCGGCTGGGCCTGCGCCACCTACTACGACCGGCCCGACGAACTCCAGGCCCTCCGCCTCCGCGGCATGGCGCAGGATTTCTCGTGGAACGTCAGCGCGGGCAAATACGCCGAGATCTACGGCTGGGCCGTCGACGCCCGCCGCGCCGCCACGAGCACGGCCTGAGCCTCGCCGACGGTTCCGGGCGTCCTCGTCGGCGCCCGGAGGATCAGTGTATCCATCCCAAACCTACGCGCAGCCACAAAGGCACCGCGAACAGCCCCACCGCGGTCGTCCCCAGCACCACCTGCACCGCGACCAGCGGCTGGCCGCCGTAGTGCTTGGCGATCACGATCGGCAGGATGCCCGCCGGCATCGCCGCCTGGACCACCAGCACGCCCTTAAGCTCCGGCGGCAAGGGCAACGCCACCGCCAGCCCCAGCATGCCGAGCGGGATCAGGCCGACGCGCAGCGCGCAGGCGAGCGGAGTCACCCGGCGGTCGACGAGCGTCCGCGGCGCGGAGAAATACTCGACCAGCGTGCCCCCGATCACGAGCAGCCCCAGCGGCACCGCGCAGGCCGCGACCATGCGCACCGACCGCCGCACAAGGTCGGGCATCCATTCGCCGGCGCCGGCGAGATTGAGGGCGATCGCGAGCACCAGCGCGTAGACCGGCGGGTTTAGCACGCGCCGCCAGCCGCCGCCCCGCAGGGAGACGCCGGCGAGCATGAGGATGCCGATGGTCCAGATCGCGGCCTCGCAACCGACGTTGAAGACGAAAAGCACGCCCAACGTTTCCCGGCCGAAGAGCCTCTCGACGAGGGGAATCGCCATGTAGCCGTAGTTGAATATCCCCACGCTGAAGGCGAAGGTTCGCAACCCGCCGCCCACCAAGAAGCCGGCGCGTTTCGCCACCGCGTAGGCGAGCAGGATGCCTCCGCCCATCGTCACGAACCCCAGCGCGGGCGCGGCGAGCAGATTGCCCGGCGCGCGCAGGGCCTCGTTGCCGAGCGCGTTGTCGAAGATGAGGCAGGGATAGAGGAAGTTGACGACGAGCTTGAGCAGGCTCTCGTCCGCCTCGGGCTTGAGCCAACCCAGGCGACGCGCGCCCGCCCCCGCCGCGATCACGGCGAAGACCGGCATCACCAGCGCCAGCAGCGTCCAATAGCCCGGAAGATCTCCCGCCATAGGCGCCTCATCACAGCCGGACGCACGGATTGGACAAGCCCGCGTCCGAGTCTACCTTCTCCGGGATTATCGCCATGCCCACCGTCACCCGCCTCCTCCACACCCGTTACCGCGTCAACGATCTCGCCGCCTCGGTGAAGTTCTATACCGAATGCCTCGGCCTGAAGGTCTCGCGTCAACACACCTCGCCGCGCGGCGCGCAACTCGTGTTCCTCGCCACGCCGAACAGCGTCGAGGAGATCGAGCTCTGCCAGATGCCCGCCGGCGCGGCCGAGCCGGTCAAGGTGCAGAGCGACCTGACGCACCTCGCCTTCGAGGTGGACGATCTGGAAAAATTCGCCGCCGAAGCCGCGGCCAAGGGCTACAAACTCAGCGACGGACCGACCCGGACCGGTAGCGGTTCCGTGATCGCCTTCATCGACGCGCCCGAGGGCTACGAGGTGGAGCTGATCCAGCGCGCGAAGTAAGAGGAGAGTCGGGCCGCGGACGGCACCGCATGCGAGCGATACGCACTCGCCTATCCGGCCGCCAAAAACCTTAGGGGACTCGGAAAAACGGCCACGACGCTCCAGCCCTCCGCGACCGCAATAAAGCTGGCCGCGGTAAAATCGCGGGCGGACGGGCAGGTGTCCTTCGGGGCGATTGTCCTTCCCGCACGCGGCGGCGGGCCCGAGGACGCACCCGTCCCACTCTCGCCGGAACGCCGAAAGGCGATCAGACCTCAGCGTAGATCGCGTGATCCGCGGTCGATCAAAGGACGACGCGGGCCGATCGGACGCAAAAAAACCGCCCCGAAATCCGGGGCGGTTTTGGAAAACCGAATGCTCCTTCTTCCGAAACGCCTTAGCGCTTGGAGAACTGGAAGCGCTTGCGGGCGCCGGGCTGGCCGGGCTTCTTGCGCTCTTTTTCGCGCGGGTCGCGCTTGAGGTGTCCGGCCTTCTTGAGGGCGGCGCGGAGCTCGGGGTTCATGCGCTGGAGGGCGCGGGCGATGCCGTGCGCGACCGCGCCGGCCTGGCCGGCGACGCCGCCGCCGTCGACATTGGCGGTCACGTCGATCTTCTCGCGGAGCTCGACGGTGAGGAGGGGACGGAGGGCGGCCTTGGAGAAGTTCTCGTGGGAGAAGTAATCGTCGAACTCGCGGCCGTTGGCGACGAGCTTGCCGGTGCCTTCGGTGATGCGGACGCGGGCGGTCGAGGTCTTGCGGCGGCCGGTGCCGAGGAAAACGGTGATTTCAGCGCTCATGGGTAGATAAGGTGCTTAGCGAACGGAGATCTTGACCGGGTTCTGCGCCTCGTGGCCGTGCTTGGCGCCGGCGAACACGCGGAGCTTGGTGAGCATCTTGGCGGCGATGCGGTTCTTGGGGAGCATGCCCTTGACGGCGTGCTCGATGATGAACTCGGGATGGCGCTCGCGCTGCTGCTGGAGGGAGCGGTAGCTCTCGCCACCGACGAAGCCGGAGAAGAACATATACTCGTTCTGATCTTCCTTCTTGCCGGTCACGACCGCCTTTTCGGCGTTGATGACGACGACGTAGTCGCCCGTGTCGACGGACGGGGTGTAAGAAGCCTTGTGACGACCGCGGATGATGTTGGCGGCTTTCACGGCGATGCGGCCGAGAACCTCGCCCTCGGCATCGATGAGATACCACTTGGGCTGAACGGTCTCCTGCTTGGCGAGGAACGTTTTCATGAGAAAAGAGGTGGAAGGCATAGTCCGTGACCGGAGCTGTCAACCGTTCATTTACGAGGAAAAGGAAAAACCCGCCTCCGCCGGAGCGGAGACGGGTCTCGAATGAAGGAGGAAATCCGTCGGACTAAGCTCGCGAGGCGAGATTAGAAGCCGATGGAGATGCCGGCCTTGCCGACGATGATGTCGTCGCCGTCGCCGGAGAAGCCGGTCTTGGAGGACGAGTCATTGACGACGTAGTCGGCGCCAACGGTGAGGGTGGCGGTCTCGCTGAGCTTGTAGGGGATGGCGACGCCGGCGACACCATAGGTGTAGTCCTCGCCGGGGGCGGAGACGTTGCCGAGCTTGGCGGAGAGGTCCACGGAGGCCTTGATGGCATCGACGGGGATGCTGTAGCCGATGGAGGCCTCGACGGTGTTCACCTCGAGGTCGAAGTCGTGGTAGAAGTAGACGGAGGGGCTGAGGAGGACGTCGACGGAGGCGCCGACGTAGACCTCGGTGGTGTCGAGATCGCTGCCACCGGAATAGGTGAAACGGGTGACACCGGCGTCGAGCTTGACCTTGTCGTTCAGCTTGTAGCCGTAGCCGGCGTAGAGGTCGGTCTCGGTGGCGGCATCGTTGTGGCTCAGCTCGCTGGAGTGCCAGGCACCGGCGTAGAAGTCGCCATAGGCGGCCTCGACGGAGGGCTGGATGGAGGCTTCGCCGAGCCGCACGCCACGGAACACGTAGTCGGAAACGTAGCTGACGTCGACGGTGACGGAGAGGTCCGACTTGGCGGCCTCGGCGGCTTGGGAGGAAACGCCGGCCGAGATGGCGGCGAGAGCAAGAGCGGTCTGCTTGATCATGGTTGGTTTGGTTGGTTTGGTTATATCGCTGGTTAGACGACGGCTCGCAGGAGAACGAAGGACTTGTAAAAGGCAAGTCCCGTTTGCCTCGTGAAACCGGCGCAAAACCTTCCCCCCAGTCCCCCTTCCAAATCCAAAGTTCCATGCCAAAACCCGCCAACTTGATGTTTTTGAGCTCCATCAACGGCTTCGCCGCCGTGCTCCTGGGCGCGCTCGGAGCTCATGCGCTCAAAGCGGAGCTCACGACCCGGGGCAGCCTCGGCGCCTGGCAAACCGCCAGCGGCTATCAGCTTGCGCACGCCGTGGCCGCGTTGGCGGTGCTGGCCTGGGCGGCGGCCCAACCAGAGCGAAATCGCCGCCTTCGGCGCGTGGCCGCCTGCTGGCTTGCCGGCTCCCTGCTCTTCGCCGGCTCCATCTACCTTTTGGCGCTGGGCGGCCCGCGCATGCTTGGGCCGGTCACCCCGCTCGGAGGTCTGGCCTTTCTCGCCGGCTGGGCGCTTCTTGCTCTGGAAAGCCTCCGCCGACCCGATTCCGAATCCCTGCCTTGAACCTCCCTTCCGAAATTCTCCCGGTCCTGGGCACCCTGCGGTCGATCGGACGTCCGCGCATCGTCGGGGGCGCCGTTCGCGACTGGCTCCTGGGCTTGGACGCCAAGGATCTGGACATCGAGGTCGGAGGAGCCTCGTTCGACGATCTTTTGCGGGTGCTGGCCCCCCTGGGCTCGACCGACGTGGTCGGCCGCAGCTTCGGGGTCATCAAGTTGCGCCTGTCGTCCGGAACCGAATACGACATCGCCCTGCCCCGCAGGGAATCCAAGACCGGCGCCGGTCACCGCGGTTTCAAGGTCGAGCCCGACCCGCTCTTGAGCGACGCGGAGGCCGCGGCCCGGCGCGACTTCACGATCAACGCCATCGCCTGGGATCCCCTGGACGGACGTCTCATCGACCCCCACGGCGGCGCGGCCGATTTGCGCTCGCGCCGCCTGCGCCATACCGGCCCGGCCTTCGTCGAGGACCCGCTGCGCGTGCTGCGCGGCATGCAGTTCGCCGCCCGCTTTGATCTGACCCTCGCGCCCGAAACCGCCGCGCTCTGCCGCTCCATCGCCCCGACCTTCGCCGAGCTCCCGGTGGAACGCGTCTGGCATGAATGGGAAAAATGGGCGGAAAAATCCGCCACGCCCTCGCGCGGACTACGCGTCCTCGCCGAAACCGGCTGGCTCGCGCATTTCCCCGAAATCGCCGCCCTCGCCGGCTGTCCGCAAGACCCCGAGTGGCATCCCGAAGGCGACGTGCTCGCCCACACCGGCCATTGCTGCGACGCCCTCGCCCGCGACCCCGCCTGGCTCGCCTCGCCACCGCGCCGCCGGCGCCTCCTGATGCTCGCCGTCCTCCTCCATGACGTCGGCAAACCCGCCTGCACCCGCCGGGAGGAAAAACCAGCAGGCTCCGGCACCCTTCGCTGGACCAGCCCGGGCCACGAGCCCGCCGGACTCGCTCCCGCTCAAGGTTTCCTCGCCCGCATCGGCGCCCCCCACGATCACGCGCCCGCGATCACGCCGCTCGTGACCAACCACATGGTGCACCACCACGGAGGGCCGGAGGGCCTCGGTCCCAACGCCCTTCGCCGCCTCGCGCGCCGCCTCCAGCCGGCCACGCTCGCCGACCTCGCCGCCGTCATGCGCGCCGACGCGAAGGGTCGCCCGCCGCTTTCCGGCGCGGACAGCCTGCCCCTGATCGAACGACTTCTCTCCCGCGCCGCCGGACTCGCCCTCGCCGACGCCGCGCCGCGCCCGATCCTGCTGGGACGCCACCTCGTCGATTCCGGAATGAAGCCCGGTCCGGACTTCAAACGTCTGCTCGATGCCGCGTTCGAGGCCCAGCTCGACGGAGCCTTCGCCGATGAATCAAGCGCTCTCATCTGGTTGAGAAATAATTTGCCGAACGCGGACGCGCCCCGGGCGTGACAGCCGCACGCCACCGCCTTTGGTGGTCGTTTCCGTCCAGCCGCCTTATCGCGACCCGCTGGACAACTTATCCTCGCTCCGCTCACTCCGGCATCCCCCTTTCATCCATGGCCACCCAACTCGACCAACTCAAAGCCCTGACCACCGTGGTCGCCGACACCGGCGACTTCCAAAGCATGAAGGTCTTCGCACCCCGCGACGCGACGACCAACCCCTCCCTCATCCTCAAGGCCGCCGCCATGCCCGAGTATGCGGCCCTCCTCGACAAAGCCATCGCCGAGTCCCCCAAGTCCGCTTCGCTCGACCAAGTCATCGACCGCCTCCTCGTCGTCTTCGGACTCGAGATCCTCAAGATCGTCCCCGGCCGAGTGTCCTCCGAGGTCGACGCCCGCCTCTCCTTCGACACCGAAGGCACGCTCAAGAAGGCCCGCGAGATCATCGCCCTCTACGAAAAGGCCGGCGTCTCCAAGGACCGCGTCCTGATCAAGATCGCCTCCACCTGGGAAGGCATCAAGGCCGCCGAGGTGCTCGAGAAGGAGGGTATCCACTGCAACCTGACGCTCCTCTTCAGCTTCGCCCAGGCCGTCGCCTGCGCCGAGGCCGGCATCCAGCTCATCTCGCCCTTCGTCGGCCGTATTCTCGACTGGCACAAGGCCAAGAACCCGACCGGCGACTTCTCCGGCGCCAAGGACCCCGGCGTGGTCTCGGTCACCCAGATCTACACCTACTACAAGAAATTCGGCTACAAGACCGAGGTCATGGGAGCCTCCTTCCGCAACACCGGCGAGATCCTCGAGCTCGCCGGCTGCGACCTTCTCACCATCGCCCCGACCCTCCTCGCCGAGCTCGCCAAGAGCGAGGCCCCCGTCGCCAGGAAGCTCGACGCCGCCGCGGCGCAGAGCGCCGACCTCAAGAAGGTCAGCTTCGACGAGAAGGCCTTCCGCTTCGCGATGAACGAGGACGCCCTGGCCACCGAGAAGACCGCCGAAGGCATCCGCCTCTTCAGCGCCGACATCGTGAAGCTCGAGCAGCTCATCGCCCAGAAGCGCGGCTGACGCCGAGCCATCATCCGACTTTCGTAGCGGAACGGCGGAGCCGTTTAGCTCTCACAGTCCACCGGCCCGGCCCGCCTTGCGCGCGCCGGGCCCTTTGTTTTTGCCCACCGAGCCGACGTTAACGACAAACATCGCTCGCCGATGATCTTCCTCGACCACATCGCCAAGTGGTTCTTCAGCGCGCTCACCGCGCTCGTGCTGACGCTCTTCTGCGGAACCATACTGGTCACGATTTCCGCCGAGTTCGTGGCACCCCCACGCATCCAAACCGCCGCCCGTAGCATCGCATCCGGCAATCTTCGCCAGATCGCCCAAGCCAGCCTCATCTACGCGGTAGATCACGAAGGTCGATTGCCCGATGCGACGGACCTGCCGGACTACGCTCGCCAGCTGGCGCTGCACGGAGGACTAAACGACCCGTCCTGCTGGGTCGCCAGCGGACGACAGACGGCTATCCCGTCCGATCTAAAAACGGTCTTGGTCTTCACGCCCGATGGTTCACGCACGCTCGACCCGCGTTTTGCTCAATTGCCCCACCTGTTCGCCGTGGTCCTGGGCGGCCTGACCAACCAGCACCCCGGGACGACACCGATCGCATGGACCCGCGGCTTGGATCTCGAGACCGGCGAATGGCGTAAAGACAGCCCCTACGGCGGGGAAGGCGGTCACATCGTTTTTCTTGGTGGCGACTGCCGGTTCTTTCGCAAACTGACCAATTCCTCCGGCGGTGAACTGACCGGCCGTGACGGCCGCCCCACGCACCGTATCTTGGATGCGTTGCCGGCGAACGCCCGCGTCTCAGACGATGCCACGCTTCCCGTCCGCGAGCCCACCTGGACGGATCGCGTCGGCAGATTGGGCCACCGGCTCGCCGAAGGCGCTCGCATGGCCATCCTGCTGGCCTGGCCGCTCTGGATGCTGGTCCTGTTTCTCAAACTCACTCTCGGCTTCGCGCGCACATGGGGTGTCCCGCTCCACGAACTTAAGATCGAACCGCAAGCAAGGTGGCTGCTGATAAGCCCCGCCGTGCTCCTGGCGCTCAGCGTGGTGTTCCGGGCCTAGCCAGAGTCCCGGCGCAAGACGCGGCCTTTTGCTTTGCGCCCTTTGCGTGTCCGCGTCTTTGCGTTGACCGCTTCACCATGCTCCGCGCCTTCCAGTGGGATCTCGCCCGCCAAGTCGAGCGTCTCGACCACCTCCTCGACCTCCTGCCCCGCTACGCGGACTGGGGCTATGAACGTCTGTATCTGCATCTGGAGGACGCGGTCGACTATCCCTCCCTGCCCGGCGTCGCGCGCGCCGACGCCTACGCCTGGCGCGATTTCGAAAAACTCGTCTCCGCCGCCACGTCGCGCGGCATCCGCGTCGTCCCCATCGGCAATCTCCTCGGTCACACCCAATACCTCATCAAGACCGAGGCCTGGCGCGATCTGAACGAGCTCCGCGATCCCGCCACCGGCGCCGCCCTGCCCGCCGGCCAGATCTGCCCGCTCCATCCGCGCATGGCCGAGTTGGCCGAGAAACTCGTCGGCGACCTCGCCCCGCTCTGCACCGCAGGCGAGATCCACGTCGGCCTCGACGAGAGTTTCCACCTCGGCAAACACCCGCTGTCCCGCGCCGAAATCGAAAAGATCGGCCTCGCCGGCCACTTCGCCCGCCATGTCGCACGCCTGCACGGCGTCGCCGCCTCCCGCGGCCTTCGCCTCGGCCTCTGGGCCGACATGCTCGCGCTCCTCCCCGAGGCGATCGCGCTCCTCCCGCAACACGCCGGCCTCTCCGCCTACGACTGGTATTACCACCCCTTCGCCCAGCGGCCGCGGATGGAGTTGTATAATTTTCCCGAATACGAGCTCGCCCCCGCTCTCCGCGCCGCGGGCGTCGCCTACTGGGCCTGCCCGATGAACGGGGCCTTTCGCCACGAGGTCGCGCCCGTCTGGGGCGAGCGCCTGCAAAACCTCGCCGCCTGGTGGCGCCGCGCGCAGGCCGTGCGCGCGGACGGCTACCTCGTCACGAGCTGGGAACCCTACCGCCTCGCGCTCGGCACGACCACGCTGATGGACGCCGCCGCGGCCGCGCTCTGGCTCGAACCACAGCGAGGCGACGACCCCGCAGGCCTTCTTTCCGCCGGCCTGCGCCGTTACGCCGGACTCGGCGCCGTCTCCGCGCGCACGCTCTCGCGCGGCTTGCTCGCGACCGACGCGCAGGCCTTCGCGGGAAACTCGCGCTGGGAAATCAACACGCGATGGGACTCGGTCGGCCCTCGCCGCGAAAGCCCCTTACCCCACGCCGCCGCTTCGCGCCGGCTCTCGCGACTGTCGTCAAACCCCGCGCTTTCGGCGCCCGCGCTTGGATGCCTCCGCGACACGCTCCGTTTCCAAGCCTACCTCGCCGCGCGCGATGCCTTTGTTCGCCAAGCCGCGGGCCAGGCCGCTCGACTGCGTCGCCTCGCCACGCGCCTCCCCGACGCGCCCGGGAAAGCCCGGAATAGCCGGGATCGCCGCACCGGCTTCACCGAGGTGATCGCTGCCGCGCAGGAAGCCGCCGCGGACTTCGCGCTCCGGCTTCGGGCCGCCCGCAAGGACGCCCGCGCGATGTGGTGCGGGTCACGCCCCGCCGACTCTTTCGCCGCCAGCCAAAACGCCGGCGTCCTCGCCGGCGACACGCGGCGCCTCCGCGCGTGGCAAACTTGGCTGCGCGCCGTCGCGCGCCGCCCCGCGCAAGTCCGCCGCGCTTCGCCCGTGCTCGGACGCTGGACGCTGCGTTTCACGGTGCACCACTTCGCGCCGGCCTGGCAAAAAGTCGTGGTCGAGCAACGGCAGGCCGACGGCACGTGGCGTGAGCTCTACGGCCGCGTGACGATCGAATTCCGAGCCCGCGCGGCGCGGCCGCATCCGACGCAGATGCGCCTAGAATTCGCGTGCCCGGTAGACGATCCCGACGCGCCCCTACGCATCGCCACGCGTTGCGTCGGGCAAATCGCGATCAGCCATGCGGAGCTCACCGACGGCGTGGTCGCGCGCGAACACCGCCCGATCCGCGTCCGCCATGTGCTGGGGGAACCGGCGCCAAAGGGCGGCTGGCCCAAGGTCGATTGGGTGCGCAACACGGGCGAACTGCCGCTTCATTTCATATAACGACGGACACGAAAAAGGCGCCTCGGTTGAAGGCGCCTTGAAAAGCAAAGGACGGCGGCTGAATCCGGCCGCTTAGCGGCCAAGGATCCAGGCGCCGATCGGACCTTGATAGAGGCCGAAGACCACGCTGGCGGCGGCGAGCGCGCCGAGGGCGAGGCCGACCGGGAAAGAAACCGGGGTGCCGGTGGGAGCGGCGGCCTCGGCCTCTCCGGCTGGAAGCGTCGGACGCCAGGAGCTGAAGTAGGCCGCCTTGATCCAGCCGAAGTAGTAGTAGATCGAGATCACGACGCCGACGATCGCGATGCCGAGGAGGCAGAAGAGACCGGCTTTGAAGGCGGCCATGAAGACCATGAGCTTGCCCATGAATCCGGCAAGCGGCGGGATGCCCGCGAGCGAGCCGAGACCGATGGCGAGCACGCCCGCCAGGTAGGGACGCTTCTTGGCGAAGTCGGCGTAGTGGTCGAGGTCCTGGTCGGCGTCGTTGTCGCCGGCGACGTGGGTCATGACGCCGAACACGGCGAAGGAGGCGAGCAGGTAGGCGAAAAGGTAGAACCAGATCGCGCCGACCGCGGAGGGCACGCTGACGGCCGCGACGGCGCCGATGAGCAGGTAGCCCGCGTGGGAGACGCCGGAGAGGCCGATGAGGCGCTTCACGTTGTGCTGGGTGAGCGCGGCGAGGTTGCCGAAGAGGATCGTGGCGCCGGCCATGATGCCGAGCGTGCTGGTGACGAGGGAGGCGTAGGGCGAAAAGACGCCGACCAGCGGGAGGAGGACGGCGAAACCCGCGGTCTTGGAGGCGACGGCGAGGAAGGCGGTGACGGGCGTCGGGGCGCCTTGGTAGACGTCGGGGATCCAGATCTGGAAGGGAACCGCGCCGATCTTGAAGGCGACGCCGGCGAGCACGAGGACGATGCCGATGGAGGCGAGGAAGTTGCCCTCGTTGGCGGCGAGGAACACGCGGACGGCCTCGTAGCTCATCGGATTTTTGGACGAGGCCAGGGCGGCGGGATTGCCGACGGCGCCGTAGAGAAGGACGATACCGAAGAGCAGCATGCCGGAGCTGAGCGCGCCGGTGACGAGGTATTTGAGACCGGCCTCGAGCGAGAGCGGGTTGGTGCGCGTGTAGCTGACGAGAATGTAGAAGCCGACGGTGACGGTCTCGAGCGCGACGAAGAGGAGGAGGAAGTTCGCGGACTGGGCGAGGAGCATCATCGCCGCGGTGACGACGAGCGTGATGTGGAAGAACTCGATCTTCGGGAGCTTTTGCTTCGCGAGGGCGACGACGCCGAGGAGCGAGACAAGAATCGAGCTACCAAGGAAGAAGGCGCGAAGATACTGGGTGCTCGGGGAGTGCTGGAGAAGTCCGTTGAAAGAGGTCGTGCCGAGGTAGGCGGGCGAGAAGTTGAGGAAGAGGCCGACGAGCAGACCGAGCTGGCCCACTATGGAGAGCGTGGGGATGAGACCGTGCTTTTTCTTCGGGAGGATGATCTCCAGCACGAGGAGCAACAGCGCGAGGACGCCGAGCGAGATCTCGGGCTGGATGTTCGCCCAGAGGTTGTCCGCGGCGGCGGCTTTGAGCGCTTGAAGGTGTTCGGATGTCATTGGCCGGAAACGGAAGGTGGAAACGGAGCGGGCTTACTTGGACGCGTAGACGGACATCGCCTTGATGGCAGTGTTGACGGGCTCGGAGAGGCTCTTGGGCCAGAAGCCGACGAAGAAGAGCGCGGCGAGAAGGATGAGCGCGGGGAGTTTTTCGCCCCAGGTGAGATCGACGGGGGCCTTCTCGGCGGCGACCTTTGCGAAGGCCGGGGAGACCTCGCCGAAGAAGACCTTGGCGGCGGCGCGAAGGCCGTAGATCGCGGAGATGATCACGCCGGCGACGGCGAGCGCGGTGTAGCCGGTGGAGAAATTCCAGGCGCCGACGAAGATCGCGAGTTCGCCCCAGAAGTTGGCGAGACCGGGAAGGCCGATGCTGGCCATGGTGGCGGCGACGAAAAACGCGGCGAGAACGGGGGTCTTCTGCGCGAGGCCGCCCATGTCCTCCATGTCGAAGGTCTGGGTGCGGTGATAGACGCTGGTCGAAAGGAGGAAGAGCAGCGCGACGGAGAGACCGTGGGCGACCATCATGAGCACCACGCCGCCGACGCCGATCGCGTTGAGGGTGGCGATGCCGAGGAAGGCGTAGCCCATGTGCATCACGGAGCTGTAACCGACCATCTGCTTGAGGTCGCGCTGGGCGATGGTGACGAAGCCGATGTAGAGGATGTTGCCGCCGACCGCGAGGAGGGCGAGCCAGTTGGCCCACTGCGCGGCACCCTCCGGAAGGAGCGGAACCGCGAATTGAACGAGGCCGTAGAGACCGAATTTTTTCAGCACGCCGGCGTGGAGCATGGCGGCCGAGCTGGGCGCGGCGCCATAGCCAAGCGGAGCCCAGGTGTGGAAGGGAAAGAGCGAAACGAGGATGCCGAAGCCGAAGAGAAGCAGGCCGAAAAGCGTCTTCTGGCCGGAAGCCGAGATGGTGCCATGCAGAAGCTCCAGGCGCAGGGTCTGAAAATCAAAGGTCTCGGCTCCGCTCTGATGGTAGATGGCGATCAGTCCGATCAGCGAGAGCATCGCGCCCAAGGTGAGGTAGATCGTGAGCTTCATCGCCGCATAACCGCGGTCACGACCGCCCCAGACGCCGATCATGATGAATGAGGCGATGAGCGCGAACTCATGGAAGAAGTAGAAAAAGAAGATGTCCATGCTAGCGAACACGCCCATGAGACCGGCCTGCATCACGAGGAGGAGCCCCCAATAAAGGGCGGGACGCTCGGCCTTGGACTGGAGGGCGTAGAGACCGGCGGCGAGGCCGACCACGCCGGCGAGCACGTAGAGCGGGAGCGCGATGCCGTTGAGGCCGAGCTTCAGGGCGATGCCGAAGGCGCTCTTGAGCCCGGTGTCATATTCGCTGACGAACTGATAGCTGGATCCCTGGGCCGCGCTGAACTGGCTCCAGAGGTAGAGCGCGATCGCGGCGGGAACGGCGAAACCGAGACCCGCGATGAGCTTGCGGACGCCGAGCGGAGCGGGAGCGAGCAGGAGAAGCGCGGCGACGAGAGGCGCGGCGATGGAAAGAAGAAGATAGTCGGGCACGGCGGAAAGGGAGCGTGAGTCGAAAGTCGGAAAACGAGAGTCGGCGATCCGGGCTTAGCGGGTGGCGAGGAACCAGAGGAAGACCGCGCCGCCGAGGAACCAGTAGACGTAGGCGTGGAGGTTGCCGGTGTGGAAGGCGCGGGCCGCCAAGCCGACCAATCCGGTGCCGCCGGCGACGATGCCGCGGATGAGCGCGCCGGAGATGCCCATGAAGTCGAAACCGTTCAGGACAAGGGCGAAGCGCTGCTGGATCTTCGCGACGTAGGTGTCGTAGGCGGCGTCGAAGGATTTTTGCAGCGCGGCGAGGCCGGCGAAGGCGCCGGGGGCCTTGGTCGCGAGGGCGTCCTGCGCGGCGGGCTTGTAGAAGGCGAAGGCGGAGCCGGCGCCGACGGCGATGATAACGAGGCTCAGGATGTAAACACTCGCGCCCTCGGCGTGGGGGATCTGCGACCAGACGGCCTTGAAGGCGTCGCCGTAGATAAGACCGCCACCCTCGTGGGTGGTCCAACCGCCGGCGATGGCGAGCGCCGCGAGCACCACGAGCGGAAGGGTCATGCTGATACCGCCCTCGTGGGCGTGCGAAGCGTCCTCGCTGCGGGGCGAGCCAAGGAAAACCAGCTTCCACATACGGACCATGTAGAAGGAGGTGAGCACGGCGGTCAGGACGAGGATGCCGAACACGGCGCTGTTCTTCTCTTGGGCGAGGTGGAGAATCGCATCCTTCGAATAGAAGCCGGAGAGGAAGGGCAGGCCGGCGATCGCGGCGACGCCGATGGTGAAGGTGACGAAGGTGAGCGGCATCTTCTTCGCGAGGCCGCCCATCTTGAAGATGTCCTGCTCGTGGTGGCAGCCGTGGATGACGGAGCCGGAGCCAAGGAACCTGAGGGCCTTTAAGAAGGCGTGGGTGGTGAGGTGGAACATCGCGGCGCCGACGCCGGC
>JACCDW010275188.1_pt1 | contig 16570 bp, 14 predicted proteins | sample 7449781 | NCBI WGS metagenome assembly JACCDW01 (sample SAMN15323449, study PRJNA562643) | freshwater metagenome | isolation source: river surface water | place: USA:Blue River Watershed | collected 2017-08-18
CATCTTTTCCAAGTTCATTTCCGATTTCTAGAGCGCCAGCTAACGCATGCGCAGTTTCAATCGCAGGAATGATTCCCTCTGTTTTACAGAGTAAGGAGAATGCATACATAGCCTTGTCATCATTAACAGCTCGATACTCTGCTCGGCCAATATCATTTAAAAATGCATGCTCGGGGCCAACGCCTGGGTAATCAAGGCCGGCAGAGATTGAATGTGACTCAACTGTTTGGCCATTCTCATCTTGCAATACATAAGATCTTGTTCCATGCAAAACTCCTGGCTTTCCACCAGAGATAGTTGCTGCATGCTTTCCAGTTTCAATGCCACTGCCGCCTGCTTCTAAACCAATTAAGCGAACTGATTTATCATCTATAAATGGGTGGAAAATTCCAATTGCATTTGAGCCGCCGCCGACACAAGCAAGAACTGCATCAGGTAATTTTCCAGTTAACTCTAAAACTTGAGCACGTGCCTCAACACCAATGATCCGCTGGAAATCTCTTACGATGGTTGGAAATGGATGTGGGCCAGCAACGGTGCCAAGTAAGTAATGAGTATCTGCAACATTGGTTACCCAATCACGCATCGCCTCATTGATCGCATCCTTTAAAGTTTTTGAACCTTGCGTAACTGGCACTACCTCTGCCCCAAGTAATTTCATTCGCGCAACATTTAATGCTTGGCGCTTTGTGTCAGCCTCTCCCATGTAAACAACACATTCCAAACCAAACAATGCTGCTGCAGTCGCAGATGCAACGCCATGTTGACCAGCACCAGTTTCGGCGATGATTCTCTTCTTGCCCATCCGTTTTGTTAGTAAGGCTTGACCTAAAACATTATTGATCTTGTGACTGCCAGTGTGATTTAAATCCTCGCGCTTTAATAAAATCTTTGCTCCGCCCGCATGTTCAGCAAAACGTTTTGCCTCAGTAATTATGCTGGGACGACCGGTATAAGTTTTATGAAGTTCTGTTAACTCTTGTGCAAACTTTGGATCTTTTTGTGCAGATTCATGTGCTGCTGCCAATTCATCTAGCGCTGCAATCAATGCTTCAGGAACAAATCTTCCACCATAGGGACCGAAGTGCCCGAGTAACTCTGATTGAGATGTGCTCATGTAGATAACTTTAGGCGATCTTCACCGATTAAGTAACTCTTTGATTGTTCTCTCAGGATTATCAGATTTCACCAGCGTTTCACCAACCAAAATTGCATTTGCCCCTAATTTCTCAACAGCCGCCACCTGCTCCCGGGTGCTAATTCCAGACTCTGCAACCTTAATCACATTTTCAGGTAGGTTTGGAAATATCAACTCAAAATTGGCATTTGATACCTCGAGGGTTTTTAAATTGCGAGAGTTAATACCGATGATTTCTGAATTAATTTCAAGCGCCTTAGCCGCCTCATCCTCATCATGCACCTCAACCAATACATCCATGCCTAGCTCGGTTGCCAATTGGTAATAATCTTTTAATTGCGAATCAGATAGCCCAGCCACGATTAATAAAATTAGATCTGAACCGATTAAGCGAGATTCATAAACCTGAAACTCTGTGACAATAAAATCTTTACGTAAGACTGGAATTTCAATCGCACTTCGAACAGATAAGAGGTCTGAGATTTGACCATTGAATCTGCGCTGTTCAGTTAGAACGCTAATTACATCTGCCCCACCATTTTGATATTTGATCGCCAATTGCGCAGGGTCAGATATTTCAGCAAGAACACCCTTGCTCGGAGATGAACGCTTAACCTCTGCAATTAATCTAGTTCCAGAAATACTTAATGCATTTTTCGCACCTCGGAGTTTTGGTGCTTCAGATAACTTTGATACCAATTGAGAAATAGGTACCTCTCGCGCTTTCACATCCTCAATTACGCCTTCGATAATCTGATCAAGCACAGATGAATTACTCATCGGTTGGATCCTCACCGTTGGTTAGTGAGTTCCACTGATTCTTAGCCTTGCGTTCATAACGCTGTGAGTTGCTTCCCTTATTCATCAAGGAAACTGCATAACCAATAAAGAAGATTGCCAAGGCGGTTAAAATTAAGGATCTCATTTATTACTCATCGCATTTGCGGTTGCTACTGCTCCAAGAACAGCAGCAGCTTTATTAATGCACTCTTGATTCTCGGATGCTGGATCGGAATCGGCAACGATTCCTGCGCCGGCCTGGACGAAGGCTTTGCCTCCTTTAATTACCGCAGTGCGAATAGCAATACATGCATCAATATTTCCAGTGAAATCTAAATAACCAATAGTTCCACCATAAATTCCTCTGCGAGTAGATTCATTATCTTCAATGATTTGCATCGCTCTTGGTTTTGGCGCACCCGATAATGTTCCGGCTGGAAACACTGCAAACAAAGCCTCGATTGCGGAGAAACGTTTTGCCAATTTACCTACAACGGTTGAAACAATATGCATTACATGTGAATAACGCTCGATCTGCATAAACTCGGTTACTTCAACTGTGCCCGCATCACAAACTCTTCCTAGATCATTTCTTCCTAGATCCACCAACATCAAATGCTCAGCTCTCTCTTTAGGATCAGCCAGCAAATCATCTGCATTTTTCTTATCTATTGCTTCATCATTGCTACGCACCCTTGTTCCAGCAATTGGATGAATCATTACATCATCGCCAGTTACCTTAACTAACGCCTCAGGACTTGAACCAACTACCGATAAATCATCTGCAAATTTAAACAAGTACATGTACGGGCTGGGATTTTGCTCCCGTAAAACTCGATAAATATCAAAAGCATCCGCTGATGATGGCATTTCAAATCTTTGAGATAAGACAACCTGAAAAGCCTCCCCCGCCTTAATCTCCTCTTTGATTAAGCCAACCTTGTTCACAAACTCTGCATCTGATGTGCCTCGTTGATAGTTAGGAGCTGCTCGATCTGGAATTTTTGAGAAATTCACCGTAGGCAATGTCGCTAAATTTTTACTCATCACATCTAACCGATTAAGTGCTCCTTGATATGCATCATCGACTCGATCGGCGCTGCCATCCCAATTAATTGCGTTAGCTATCAAGGTGATTTCATTCTCTAAATGATCAAATACAGCTAGGTCTGAGGTTAGTAGCATGGTTATTTCTGGAATATTTAAATCATCTAATGTGCTGGATTTAATCTTTTCTAATCGACGAACAATTTCATAACCCAGGTAACCAACTAATCCACCGGTCAATGGCGGTAGGTCAGGAAATTTTGGTGACCTCAGATGTGCTGTAGAAATTCGTAATGCCTCCAGTGGATCAACTCCAGTCGGTGCACCTGCTGGCATAACACCGCGCCAAAAAACAGATCCAGATTTCTCTGTCAAAGTTGCTTCGCTATTTACGCCAATAAATGAGTACCTGGACCAAACTCCATTTGATTCAGCGGACTCGAGTAAAAAGGTATCAATTCGATTTTGTGCCAATTTTAAATAGATTGTTAAAGGTGATTCATTATTTGCCGGGATTTTTTTGGCAACGGGAATGACATTGAAATCCTTCGCATAATTGCGAAAGCTTTCTAATGCAATTGGATGGCTCACGGGAGTATTCTGCCGTAACCCCGCTCTGGCTTACTCCTATTTATAACAAGCGGTGAGCGCAGAAAGTAGATCGATTTGCCCCCTATAAAGTGCCTTACCTAACACCACACCAGCAATCTGTAACTCTCGTAGTTTTAATAAATCATCGATACTTGAAACTCCACCACTGGAAATAATTGCCGCCTTAGTTACTGCAGTTACCTTTTTGATAAGTTCAAAATTACTTCCAGTCAATGCCCCGTCAGAATTTATGTCTGTGAGGATATATCTGTGACAACCGATGGAATCTAATCTCTTAATCATTTCAAAGAGATCACCTAAATTATCGCCACTGCCTCTGGCGATTAATTGATTACTACCAGCATCGACATCCAAGCTAACACTTAATTTGATTCCGTGTTTTTGTATAACCTCTTCAACCCATTCCAAATCATGCAACGCAGAAGTTCCTAGATTAATCTGCTTTGCATTTGTACTAACAGCAAAATCAAAGCTAGTTTGATTATTGATGCCACCGGAAAGTTGGAAAGCAATATTTGGAAATGATGTAATCTCCTTAATAATTTCCTTATTTGCGCCAGTGCCAAAGGCAGCATCTAAATCAACTAGATGAATCCATTTGCTGCCTGCTTCTATAAATTGATTTACGACCTCTGCTGGATCACCAAAATTTTCAGTTGAATCAAATTGACCCTTGGTTAATCTTGCTGCGAGGCCATTTTTAATATCAACTGCGGGATATAGATCTAGAACCTTCATTTCAAGAAACTAAACAATCTGGGCCGAGCACAGTTTTTAAATCAGCAGATAAAGATGGTGAAGAAGTAACCTTTAAACCTTCATCTATCTTTAAAATAGTTTTTTTACCATTCTCATCTAACTGCAGGTGAACCTCACGGCCTCCTGGATGAGAGCGCAGTATCTCCTTCATTCGTTCAATAACTGGTGGAGTACATCTGGACATCTCCATAGAAATTACTAATGGTCCAGTTGGAATTTGATTTAAATCTGGCAAGGTTAGATCTAGTGCGGAAACTCTTGGTTGCTCCTCTCTCTTATCTACTCGCCCTCTAATTGCAACAATTCGATCCTCAACTAAATTCACGCCGTGTGTTGCATAAGAGTTTGAAAAGAACATCACATCAACTGCGCCATCGAGATCCTCTACCGTAACAATCGCCCAAGGTGTGCCTTGTCTGGAAACCTTTCGTTGCACCTGTGTGATTAATCCACCGACTGTGATGATTTGATCATGATTAACATCCGCTAGCTGACTAATTGGCATATCGGCAGCAGCTCTTAAGATATGTTCAACACCGAGTAATGGATGATCAGAAACATACAATCCCAACATCTCTCGTTCATATGAAAGCAACATTGATTTCTCCCACTCACCCAATGGAATATCAATTGCTAAACCACTAACTGATGTTGCGGAAGTTTCAGTACCAAATAAATCAAATTGACCAATTGCTTCAGCCCGCTTTGCCTCGGAAACCGCGTCGATCGCTTCTAGGTACACCATCATCAGACCTTTGCGTGAGTGCATTAATGAATCAAAGGCCCCTGCCTTAATTAAAGATTCAATTGTCTTCTTATTACAAACCAGTGCATCAACCTTTGTCAGGAAATCTCCAAAACTTAGGTACCTTCCCTTTGAAATCCGGTTACTAATAATTGAAGCAACTACATTCTCGCCAACATTTCGAATTGCAGTTAAGCCAAAGCGAATATCTGCACCACGAGGGGTGTATTCAGAATCTGATTCATTTACATCTGGCGGCAATACTTTAATACCCATGCGACGACACTCATTTAGGTAAAGCGCACTCTTATCTTTGTCATCACGCACACTTGTTAAAAGCGCAGCCATGTACTCTGTTGGGTAATTCGCCTTTAAATATGCAGTCCAAAAAGAAAGTAAGCCATACCCAGCGCTGTGAGCTCTATTAAATGCGTAATCAGAGAAAGGAATTAAGGTTTGCCACAATTTTTCAACTGCATCAGCGGAAAAATTGTTCGCCTTCATGCCAGATTCAAAGTGCACCCGCTCCTTATCTAGGATCTCTTTGTTCTTCTTACCCATCGCCTTACGCAAAAGATCTGCTCGTCCTAATGAGAAACCTGCAACCTTTCGAGCAATCGCTAACACCTGTTCCTGATAAACAATTAAGCCGTAGGTATCTTTTAAGATCTCATTTAAAGGCTGCTCTAACTCTGGATGAATTGGCACCGGTAATTTTCGACCGTTTTTATAATCAGCATACTTATTATGTGAATCTTCACCCATTGGGCCCGGACGATAAAGTGCGATCACCGCAGAGATATCTTCAAAGCTATCTGGCGCCATCGATCTAAGTAAGGCGCGAATTGGTGCACTATCTAATTGAAATACTCCGAGTGTGTCACCGCGAGATAACAATTCAAAGGTTTTTTTATCTGATAAAGGTAGCTCTTCTAGCACTACTGTTTTACCTAAATTATTTTTAATATTAATTAAACAATCATCTAAAACAGAGAGATTTCTAAGTCCTAAGAAATCCATTTTAAGTAAACCAGTAGCCTCACATGCACCCATATCAAATTGAGTAATTACTGCACCATCTGCCTCACGGCGATGAATTGGAATGACATCAAGCAGCGGTTCCTTACTTAAAATAACTCCGGCAGCATGTACTCCCCATTGTCGCTTTAAACCTTCAATGCCTAGTGCGGTATCAACAATGCGTTTTGAATCTGGATCAGTATCGTAAAGCGCCCGTAACTCAGATGCTTCGCCATAGCGATCATCATTAACATCAAAGACACCAGCGAGTGAAATATCTTTACCCATAACTGAAGGTGGCAGTGATTTAGTTAATTTTTCACCGAGTGCGTATGGATAACCCAGAACTCGAGTTGAATCTTTAATTGCCTGTTTAGATTTAATAGTTCCATAGGTAATAATCTGAGCAACGCGATCATCGCCATATTTAGTGGTTGCATATTGAATCATTTCTGATCTTCTGCGCTCATCAAAATCTAGATCTATATCCGGCATGGAAATACGCTCTGGATTCAAAAACCGCTCAAACAACAAACCAAATTTAATTGGATCAAGTCCAGTTATACCAAGTGAGTAAGAGACCAAAGATCCAGCAGCAGATCCACGGCCCGGACCAACTCTGATGCCAACCTCACGTGCATGATTACAAAGATCTGCAACAACTAAGAAGTAGCCAGGAAAGCCCATCTTGATCATTACATCTAATTCAAAATCAAGTCGCTCTTGATAATTGGCTGGAATCTTGCCATCCATCTTTTTTGCAAGTCCAAGATTTGCCTGCTTAATTAACCAGGAATCTTCACTCTCATTATTTGGGACCGGAAATTGTGGAAGAAGATTTTCGCCTTCGCGCATTGTTGTATTGCAGCGTTCAGCTATTAATAAGGTGTTGTCACAAGATTCTGGGAAATCTTTAAAGAGCTCTCGCATCTGTTTAGCGCTCTTTAAATAAAACTCCGAGTTTTCAAATTTAAACCGTTTTGGATCGGCCAAGGTTGAGCCGGATTGAATACAGAGCAAAACCTCATGAGCAGATGAATCATCATGGTGGGTATAGTGAAGATCATTAGTTGCCAGGAGTGGCATATTTAGCTCTTTACCTAATTTGATTAAATCAGCAAAGGTTCGCTTTTCAATATCGATCTTGTGATCCATGATCTCGAGAAAGTAATTCTCTTTTCCAAAGATATCCTGCAGTTCACTGGCTGCCCTGACCGCCTCTTTATATGCACCCATTCGAAGTCGGGTTTGAATTTCACCACCAGCACATCCAGTAGTGCCGATGATTCCAGTTGCATACTTTGAAAGTAACTCACGATCCATTCGAGGTTTGTAGTAAAAACCTTCAAGGGATGCCAGTGAGGATAATTTAAATAAATTTGATAAGCCTGCATTGTTTTCGGCTAGCAATGTCATGTGGGTATAAGCGCCGCCGCCGGATACATCATCCTCGCCACCCTCGGCCCATTTAACTCGGCGTTTATCAAAACGAGATTCCGGTGCAACATATGCTTCAATGCCGATAATTGGTTTGATGCCAGCCTTCTTGGCTAATTTATGAAACTCAAATGCACCGAAAACATTGCCATGATCTGTCATCGCAACCGCTGGCATCTCTTGTCGGGCTACCTCTTCAACAAGCTCAGATATTTTTGCAGCACCATCAAGCATTGAATACTCAGTGTGAACATGTAAATGTACGAAATTTTCAGATTTTTCAGGCATTAGGTGGCGAGATTACTACTGGGATTTATTTCTAGCGTTGATTATCGGCCAGCAAGGCAAGTGAGCGTGTCAGATCGGCTGGATAGTCTGCAGTAAATGAGATTCGCTCCCCCGTTGCTGGGTGATTAAAGGCTAAATCTTTAGCGTGAAGCCAAGGTCTAGAAATTGATAATCGTTGTGCAAGTGAGGGATCTGCGCCATATGTTAAATCCCCAACTAGCGGGTGATGCAAAGCGGAAAAGTGAACTCTGATTTGATGTGTTCTGCCAGTTTCCAATTCAATCTCCATCAATGAAACTGCTGGGAAAACTTCCAGAGTTTTGTAATGAGTAATTGATGGTTTGCCATTTGCAACTACTGCAAATCGATAATCTTCACGTGGGTGGCGATCAATTGGTGCATCAATTGTTCCAGTGGTTGGATCCATATGTCCTTGTACTAATGCATGATAAATCTTTGAGACAGTTCGATTACGGAATTGATCCTTCAAACTTGAGTAAGCGATTTCGTTTTTGGCCACAACCATTAATCCTGAGGTGCCAACATCTAACCTATGCACAACACCTTGTCGCTCTGCGGCGCCAGAGGTTGCAAGTTGATATCCAGCAGCGAAGATTGCGCCCACCACCGTTGCGCCTTGCCAACCAGGGCTGGGATGGGCTGCAATACCAACTGGCTTATTTATAACAATTACATACTCATCATCAAATACAACATCTAAACCATCTATTGGAGTTGCAGTTAATTTTGCCTCACCCTTTGCCGCTGGCATCGTGATTTCAATTTGATCTGCCGTGCTTACCTTAAATGATTTAGCCACTGGCTTGCCATCTTTGATTACTTCCTGTGCATCAATCAATCCCACAATTACATTTCTAGATAAACCTAGCAATCTAGATAAAGCAGCATCAACTCGCTCACCATTTAGACCATCCGGGATGCTCAGCGAACGTATCTCGCGATCACTCATCTGAGCTGCCTTCATTATTTTTACTCTTCTCATAAAAATTAATATTTTTCGCTGACAAAATAGTGATAAGAATTGCCGCTGAGACTACGGCGGTATCTGCAATGTTAAATACTGGCCAATTGGGAATTTGAATCCAATCGACTACCTCACCTTGTAATCCGCCAGGTGTACGAAATATTCGATCAGCCAAATTTCCAAAGATGCCACCTAGCGCCAAACCCAAAGCGATTGCCCAAGGAGTTGATTGCACCTTTCGACTGAAATAGAAAATTACCGCCGCCATGATTATTGAGAAGGTTGATAAAAATATAGTTCCGCTAGAGGCCAATGAAAAGGCTGCGCCAGAGTTAAAAACCAATTTCAATTTTAGAAAATCACCGATGAGTTTAATTGGTCCATCTGATAGGTAATTAATTGCCAGGAACTTAGTTGAGTAATCAAGCAAAAAAACAATTAGCGCAGTAATGGTCAGCCATTTGCGCTGGCGATAATTCAGCGTCTCTCCTCTTTTTGTTTACATGCCATACAAAGTGTTGCTCGAGGGAAAACTTGTAATCTAGCTTTTCCTATGTAATTTCCACAATCTTCACACTTGCCATAAGTTTTATTATTAATGCGCTCTAATGCACGCTCGGTTTGTTGCACCATGTCTCGAGCGTTGTATACCAAAGACATTTCATGTTCACGCTCAAAGGTTTTGGCACCGGCATCGGCTTGGTCATCGCCTGCTCCAACACCTGCGGCTTCAACTAAATCTTCCATCTCAGCCTCTGCAGTTTCTAACTCTTTTTGCAGGCGAATTAGATCTTTGGCTAACTCACTCTTTAATGACTTAAGTTCAGTTGCAGTAAATGCATTCTCGCCCTCGTTAACAATAAATGGTGCCGGTGCACTTTTAATCGGTTTAAGTGCTGCTGCTTTCTTTGATTTCAATACAGGCTTTGGTGGAGGTGGCATAGTTAATCTGCGCTCGGCAACCACTGGCGCTGCATTTGCATTTGGCATGGTTGATGTAACTGAAATAGTTGTTGATGAGCCAGAGGTTGATGTCTGTAACTTTGCAGGGAATGGTTTGCCAGGAGCTTTTTTCAAAGGCTTTTTGGCTAATTGCGGTTTAACAATATTTGGTGATCGTGTAGTGGCTTTTTTTGCTGGTGCTTTTTTCGCGGCCGCTTTCTTAGCTGGCGCCTTTTTAACAGGCGCTTTTTTGGCAGCACTCTTCTTAGTTGCAGGCTTTTTCGCAGCGGTTTTTTTCGCTGGTGCCGCTTTACTATTTTTCTTAAACAACTTCTTGATAGCCACATCTACCCCCTGAAGGGGCAAAGATTATGGGTTGTGATGCGTAATTACCAACCGCCACCCGCATCAAGTTAGAATGAAGGGTGAATATGAAGGATCAACCAGCAATCAATGCGTTATCTGCGCAGATTGATCTGCCAGCGATGGAGTCGCAGATTCTTCAATTCTGGAATAAAAATAATATTTTTGAAAAATCTGTGACCACTCGTGATGGTGCACCTCGTTGGAGCTTTTATGAAGGACCACCGACTGCAAATGGAAAACCTGGAACTCACCACATTGAGGCCCGAGTATTTAAGGATTTATTCCCCCGCTTTCAAACAATGAAGGGTAAGCAGGTGATCCGCAAAGCTGGTTGGGATTGCCACGGACTTCCAGTTGAAATCGCAGTTGAAAAAGAGTTGGGCTTTACCGGCAAGGCAGATATTGAAAAGTTTGGTGTGGCCGCCTTTAACGATAAGTGTCGCGAATCTGTTCAACGACATGTTGATGAGTTTACCGATATGACAAAGCGCATGGGTTTTTGGGTTGATTTTGATGAGGCGTATTGGACTATGTCTCCGCAATATGTTGAAAGTGTTTGGTGGTCACTGCAACAAATTTGGAAGAAAGGGTTGTTAGTTCAAGACCATCGCGTTGCACCTTATTGCCCCCGCTGCGGAACTGGCTTATCAGATCACGAATTGGCTCAAGGTTATGAAACTATTAAAGACCCTTCCGTCTTTGTTAGATTTCCTGCAACCTCCGGAAAAATAGCAGAGTTAAATGCATCATTTTTAGTCTGGACAACAACACCTTGGACTCTGATAGCTAATACAGCAATTGCGGTAAATCCAAAGGTTGAGTATCAAGTAGTTGAAATTACAGCAGATGAGAAGACAGAGAGATTGGTCATTGCATCTGATTTAGCCTCTGTATTGGGTGAGAATCGAAAGGTTATTGCTACCTTCCAAGGAACAGAGCTTGAGCACACCACATACCAACGCCCATTTGATTTTGTGGAGATTCCAAATGCACATTATGTAGTTCTTGCTAATTATGTAACTGTTGAAGATGGAACTGGTTTAGTTCACCAATCCCCCGCCTTTGGTGCTGATGATCTAGAGGTTTGTCGCCGTTACAACCTTCCAGTTGTTAACCCAGTAAACCCAGATGGACATTTTCAATCTGAGATCCCGATAGCGGGTGGCAAGTTCTTCAAAGATGCCGATAAGGATCTGATCAAGGATCTAAAACAACGTGGCTTAATGTTTAAGAGTTTGCAATTTGAACACTCCTATCCACACTGCTGGCGCTGTCACACCGCGCTGATGTATTACGCGCAACCATCTTGGTATGTAAAGACAACAGCTATTAAAGAGGAGTTGCTTCGTGAAAACGCGGCAACCGATTGGCATCCAGAGACAATTAAAAGTGGTCGTTTTGGCGATTGGTTGAATAACAATATTGACTGGGCGGTTTCCCGAAACCGTTACTGGGGCACTCCACTACCAATTTGGCGATGTGAAAATAAACATGAACTGTGTGTTGGTTCATTAGCAGAGCTTGGAGAATTAGCTGGACAAGAGTTGAGCAATTTAGATCCGCACAGACCATTTGTTGATGAGATCTCATTTAAATGTTCTGACTGCTCATCAACTATGAACAGAGTTCCTGAAGTAATTGATTGTTGGTACGACTCAGGCGCTATGCCTTTTGCGCAATGGGGTTACCCTCACAAAGAGGGATCGGTGGAGGAGTTTAAGGCTGCCTATCCTGCAGATTTTATTTGTGAGGCTATTGATCAAACTCGTGGTTGGTTTTATACCTTGATGGCAATTGGAACCTTGGTCTTTGATAAATCTGCTTATAAAACAGTTTTATGTCTGGGTCACATCCTTGATAAAGATGGTCGAAAGATGAGCAAGCATTTAGGAAATGTTCTAGAGCCAATGCCATTGATGGATCAACATGGCGCAGATGCGGTTCGCTGGTACATGTTGGCGGCTGGATCACCATGGAGTGCTCGTCGCGTAGGTCATGATGCAATTTCAGATGTGGTTCGTAAATCACTTCTTACTTACTGGAATACCGTTTCTTTCTTTACGCTTTATGCAAAGGCAGCAAATTTCCAAGTAACCCAGTTGCCAGAAAATCCAAATTTAATGGATCGCTGGATCATTTCAGAGTTAAACAAATTAATTGCCGGTGTAGATCATGCCCTGGAGAATTTTGATTCCCAAGAAGCCGGAAATCTCCTAGGCGCATTTATTGATGATCTATCAAATTGGTATGTGCGCAGATCTCGCCGTAAATTTTGGGATGGCGATACCGATGCCCTAAATACTCTTTACTACTGCTTGAAAAATCTAACCTTGTTATTAGCTCCGATGGTGCCATTTATTTCAGAGCATGTATGGCAGGAGTTAGTAAAGGTTGCACAATCAGACCAAAGTGAATCTGTGCACCTGTCCGACTTCCCAGTTTCAAACTCAAAGTTAATTGATGAAGATTTATCTACATCTGTTGCGCTCTCCCGCAGATTGGTTGAGCTTGGTCGATCTGCTCGAGCTGAATCAAAGGTGAAGATTCGCCAGCCCCTGGGTCGTGCTTTAATCGCCGCATCTGGTTGGGAGAAAATGCCAGCAGAAATTCAGGCTGATATAGCTGATGAGTTAAACATTTTGGAGATTGCAGATATCAGTGCGGCGGGTGCTGATCTAGTTGATATTTCTATTAAAGCTAACTTTAAGAGTCTAGGTGCTAAATATGGAGCCGATGTGCAGGCGATCGCAACTGAAATTAACTCATTAAATGCGACAGATTTAGTCAAAGGATTGCGTTCAACCGCTTCGGCGACAGTTGAGTACGAGACATCAGGTGCAAAGAAATCTGCGGTCATTGAATTGGCAGATTTAGTAATTACTGAAACACCAAGAACTGGCTGGTCAGTAGCATCCCATAATGGCGAATCAGTTGCCTTGGATTTAGCACTTACTCCGGAATTAATTGCTGCTGGTTTAGTACGTGAGGCTATCCGGGCGATTCAAGAGGAGCGCAAGCGCATCGGGTTAGATATCAGCGATCGAATCACAGTTAACTGGAATGCACCAACAGATTTGGCTGCTGCAATAAATAATGCCGTTGCCGAAATTTCAGCTGAGGTTTTAGCAACTGAAATGAAACAGATTTCTGCAGAGAAAACCAGTGAAAATGAGATTGGGTTGTGGCTTAAATTAATTAAGAATTAAAGAACTGCTACTAACCGCATTAGCAACTGCACTACAAAGAAAACTACGATAAAAGATAGATCTAGTGATACCGCTCCTAATCTAAGTGGCGGTACAAATTGACGAACAAATCTCAGTGGTCGATCAGTTACGGTATAAACCAACTCCGCAAAGGCGAGAATTACACCTCGTGGACGCCACTGTGGTGAGAATATTCGAACATAATCAAAGATCAACCGAGCAATTAAAGCAAAGAGAAATAATTGAAGTAGCCAGTAAATTGCGGCGAAGATTTGCCCCACTTAAATCAGCTTTGATTAAAGAAGCTTGCTTGCGCCGCACTGTTCTTGTCCTCTACAGAGACAGAGACATTTGGAGGCGTTAACAAGAAAACCTTTGGTGTTACACGTTCAATGCTGCCGTGGTGTCCAAAAACTAATCCAGATGCGAAATCAACTAAGCGCTTTCGCTCACTCTCTTCCATATCACTTAGGTTCATGATCACTGGTTTACCTTCGCGATAATGCTCGCCAATTAAACGAGCCTCACTGTATGTGCGAGGTGTTAGCGAGATGATGCGATCCATACTTTGTGGTTCGATAACTGGAGAGGTGATTGGTGCACTTGTTTTTCCGACAACCTCGAAGGTTGGCTTGCTTCGAACAGCTCTTACAGAAGGTGCAGCCACAGTTCCGTGGTCTAGCTCCTCTTCATCCATTAAGCCGAGGTACCCGGCGACTCTTTTAAATGCACTAGCCATGGCTAAAGGTTAGGTGACGGCTTAGCGATTTCCGAGGATTGAACTGCCGATGCGGATATGTGTCGCACCATGAAGTATTGCTGATTCGTAATCCCCACTCATACCGGCCGATAGAAATCTAGCCTCAGGAAATTGCTCGACAAAGAGTTGGTGGTACTTGGAGAGTCTGGCGAATGCCTGATCGGTACTTTCATCAAGGGGTGCGACCGCCATTAATCCCATTAAATTTAAATTAGAAAAGTGAGAGACCGCTGAAGCCAGTTGGTGTAATTTTGAAGGATCTACCCCACCCCGACTTTCAGGAATTTCATCAAGGGATACTTGCAAAAAGATAGATTTTTTCTGATCACCAGCATAATCAGAAATCATCTTTGCATACTTAAGTTGATCAACTGAGTGAATGTAACTTGCCCAACTTGTAATTGATTTTAATTTATTACTTTGAATCTGACCTTGAAAATGCCAATTAATATCACTTGGTAGCTCTGAAACCTTTTGACTTGCCTCTTGGTCACGATTTTCGCCAAAATCTCTGACCCCTAATTCATAAAGAAACTGTAAATCTGTTATTGGAAAGGTTTTAGTAACGACAATCAACTTAATATCAGAGGGGTTTCGATAAACCTTTTTGGCTGCAGCGGTAATGCGTTCTGTAACTGTTGCAAGATTGGTTGATATCTCCGATTTGCGATCTATAGACAAATCACACCAACTTGCCTGCCTGTTTCGCCACCACGACGAAAAGAGAAGTAGTCGGGGTTTTCCAATGTGCAGATATCTAGATTCTCTAAAGTTACATCAGGGATTTGCTCTGTAAGTCCGGCATATAAATTCAAGTTGCGGCCCGAAGATTTAGTTGCGGGTTGGTCTCTGGTTATCTCATCAAACATCTCTTGATCTACCTCATAACATTTTCCGCAAATATGCGGCCCAACAACACCGGTGATACTTGTTGCACCTAATTCTTTCATCGCTGCAACCGCTTTAATTGCAACCCCGTTTACTAATCCCTTACGCCCAACATGGACCGCAGCAATTGCAAGATCAGATTGAAGTAGTAATGGCAGACAATCGGCAACTTGAACCGCAAGTGCAATAGATTTTTGATTTGTTACTAAGCCATCCACCTCTGATAAATCAGGTGAGGTATCGGATGTGATTTGGATGCTGTTTCCATGCACCTGCTTCATGTAGAAAACTTTTGAGACCGATAAATGTTTTTTAAGTGAGGCCTTGGCAGAATCACCATTTGCTAAATCAAAACTTCCAAAGGCCTTACCGGTAAAGAGCAGCCTTGCCATGAAGATTTACTTCATGAAATCTGGAATATCGATCTCATCCTCTGCTACTAGCTCTTCAAATGAAACCCGTTTACGAGGTGCTTGAGTGCCTTCTACATTTAAATCCAATGCAACTGCGATTGGATCATTAGCTGCGATTGGATCAGCCTCGCCACTGATTTCAGCGGTAGTAATACTTGGCTTAGCTACATACTTTGGTTGGCCGCCCTCAAAACCTGCTGCAATAACGGTAACTCGAACCTCATCACCTAATGCATCATCAATAACAGTTCCGTAAATAATATTTGCTTCAGGATGTGCAGATTGGGCTACTAATTCTGCCGCCTCTGAAATTTCAAATAAACCTAGATCGCTACCACCTGCAATTGAAAGCAGTACTCCATGAGCTCCATCTATTGATGCCTCAAGTAATGGACTTGAAATAGCTAACTCTGCTGCCCTGATAGAGCGTGCCTCGCCTCGAGCAGATCCAATTCCCATCAATGCCGAGCCAGCGCCAGCCATCACACTTTTAACATCTGCAAAATCAAGGTTAATTAATCCTGGAGTTGTAATTAAATCTGTGATTCCTTGAACACCAGAAAGTAAAACTTGATCAGCGGTCTTAAATGCTTCTAACGCACTAATTGAGCGATCTGAAATTGCTAGCAATCTGTCATTTGGAATTACAATTAAAGTATCTACTTCACTTCGCAGATTTTCAATTCCCTCTTCTGCTTGAGAGGTACGACGCTTTCCTTCAAAACTAAATGGTTTAGTAACAACACCAACTGTTAATGCGCCAAGATCCTTTGCCACCTTTGCAACGATTGGTGCACCACCAGTACCAGTTCCGCCACCTTCACCTGCGGTAACAAAAACCATATCTGCACCACGTAGTACCTCTTCAATTTCATCGATGTGATCAAGTGCTGCTTGACGACCAATCTCTGGTGCTGCACCTGCACCTAATCCTCTTGTTAATTTTCTGCCAATATCTAATTTCACATCTGCATCTGACATTAGTAAAGCTTGTGCATCTGTGTTAATCGCAATAAATTCAACACCTTTTAATCCGACATCAATCATCCGGTTAACAGCATTAACTCCACCGCCGCCGATACCAACAACTTTGATAACAGCTAGGTAGTTCTGTGGTGTTGCCACTTTTTGCCTCATCCCTAACTTTAAACCTCTACTCGAGAGTTAAAGTTATAACATTTACG
>JACCDW010513295.1_pt1 | contig 16568 bp, 10 predicted proteins | sample 7449781 | NCBI WGS metagenome assembly JACCDW01 (sample SAMN15323449, study PRJNA562643) | freshwater metagenome | isolation source: river surface water | place: USA:Blue River Watershed | collected 2017-08-18
AATGAAAAATGATATCGTGTTGTTGCATTTGAAATACCAGTAAACCACATCGTATTCACGATGTTCCACCCTGAATTGGCAGAGGCATTTCGAACAGCAAGAAAAACACTTGTTTCAGAGCCTACTGAAAAATTGGGTATATTGGATCCTGCTGTGAACAAATAGGCCGATGTAGTTAATTGAACACCTGGTAAAGAATTTTGGGCGCTGGAGGCTAAGGTAGGCTGTAAGGATGCATTCGTTTGTGAAACTGAATATTTGTTCGGTGATTTGTCTTGCCAGACCTGAATATTTGACCCACTGGAAAAAACGAACGTTCCACTATCCGCTGCATCAAACCATAGTTGCAGTCCTGAGATAGCATTGGGATTCCAAGTAATCGGTGTTATGCTTTGAATAGTGACTGGAATCGTGACAGGTGGACTCAAAAGGGGTGGAATAGGGGAGGTTTTATAAGGATGGTTTGCGGACAAACTGGATTGGAGACCCCATTTCCACGCCAAATACCCTTCTATCTGTTGTCGTTGAGTAGTGGATAAGACAGACGTAAAAACAATGACTTCCGCTAAATATCCTTTCATATTCACATTCCCAAAAGTCATTGCATAATTTGAAATATTAAAAGAACCAGAGGAAGAAATAGCAGAACTACTTGATCCACCAAAAAGACTATTATACGCAATTGAACCATCATAATAGGTTGTAGTTAAAATCGTAGAACCTACTGCTGGACACGTTAGATTGGTAGTGGTAGAACTATTTCTCCAAGTCTGAATTCTGTTGGTATCATATAGAAAAGGAATTACAGTGGTACTACAATTCCAATCAGCACAACCTGGGCCTGTGAAACTTATTATACGCATTCCTTCATTGCCCACATTCAGATTCGAAATAAAGACAGCAAATGCAAATATTGAGCTTGTTGTGATACTAATTGTACCACTAAATGTGGTTGACACTACACCATCATAAAAGATAGAGGATTGTCCATTTATGGAATTGGGTCTTAAAATGGGTGAACCTGAGGCTGTCGCATTGCGCCCATTTCCTGATTTATCATTCCATCTGGTGATAGTTGTTCCTGATAAAACAAAACTATTTACATCTGCAGCATCTAACCAGAGTTGACATCCTGAAATCTGGGTAGGTGTAAAAAAAGGATTGGCTTGGGCTGTGGCCATCTACTTTAGAAAGTAATAAACATAGGCGTGGCTTGGCGTGTCGCGGAATAAAAGGAAGACACATAGAGAGACAAGGAACTCAAGGCTGTAAATTGTGACAAAGACCCCGTAATACTGCTGGTAAAGATCGTGCTTGCATTAATTGTGCTTGCACGTAAGGAACTTGTAAAGATGGCCATTGTGGATAAAGTATTGGGAATCGTTGTGATGCCTCCAGCTCCTGGTCCAAAGGCAGTGGAGAAGGAAGAAATACTCAATCCAATGACATTGGTGGTGGAAATCAGAGACAAGGTGGAGACATAGCTTGCCGATCCGAGTCCTTGAACAGTAGAAAGCAAATTGGCAGTCGTTAGGCTACCTCCAGGACCCAGTGCAGTGGAAAAGGAAGAAATACTCAATCCAATCACATTGGTGGTGGAAATCAGAGACAAGGTGGAGACATAGCCAGAGGATCCTAAGCCTTGAATAGTCGAATTGATGGTGGTCATATTGGTGCCTCCAGGACCCAAAGCACTAGAGAAAGAGGACAAGGAGGTGCCAAAGGAATTGGTGGTAGAAATCAGAGACAGCGTGGAGACATATCCAGCCGATCCTAATCCTTGAATCGTGGACGGCAAGCCTCCAGGACCTAGTGCAGTGGAAAAAGAGGACAAGGAGGTACCAAAGGAGTTTGTTGTGGAAATCAGAGACAGCGTGGAGACATATCCAGCCGATCCTAATCCTTGAATAGTGGACGGCAAGCCTCCAGGACCTAGTGCAGTCGAAAAGGAAGACAAGGAAATACCAAAGGAATTGGTGGTAGAAATCAGAGACAGCGTGGAAACATATCCTGCTGATCCTAATCCTTCGATAGTAGAGTTCAATGTCGTCATATTGGTTCCTCCAGGACCCAGAGCAGTCGAAAAAGAAGACAAGGAGGTGCCAAAGGAATTGGTGGTGGAAATGAGAGATAAGGTAGACACATAGCCTAAGGATCCTAATCCTTCCAGACTTGAAAGAAGAGACAGAGTAGAAATATAGCCAGAGGATCCTAAGCCTTGGATCGTGGAGTTAATGGTGGTCATATTGGTACCTCCAGGACCCAGAGCGGTAGAAAAGGAAGACAAGGAGGTACCAAAGGAGTTGGTGGTGGAAATGAGAGACAGGGTAGAGACATATCCAGAGGATCCTAAACCCTCCACGGAGGAACGCAAATCTCCAATCTGGATAGAACTGGTCATAGAGAATGTCAACCCCGCAATCGTGGAATTCAATTGAGATGTTGAAATGTAACCGATTGATCCAAGACCTTCTATCGTGGAATTCAACGACAATGTAGACACATATCCAGCAGACCCTAATCCTTGAATCGTGGAGTTCATTCCTCCAGGACCCAAGGCGGTCGAGAAGGAGGAAAGCGATACATAGATGGAATTGGTCGTGGAAATCAAAGAGAGTGTGGAGACATATCCAGCGGAACCCAATCCCTGCAGAGTCGAATTCAAAGACAATGTGGACACATATCCAGCCGATCCTAATCCTTGAATTGTGGAGTTCATTCCTCCAGGACCCAAGGCGGTGGAGAAGGAAGAAAGCGATACATAGATGGAATTGGTTGTAGAGATCAAAGAGAGTGTAGAGACATATCCAGCGGAACCAAGTCCTTGGAGAGTCGAATTCAAAGATAAGGTGGAAACATATCCAGCCGTACCAAGACCAGCGACACTACTCAATAAACTAAGGGTACTGATACTCCATAAATTTGTCAAAAGAGATCCGTCACCAATAAATCGCCCATTGAAACTTGATGCAGTAATGCTTCCCAACGATACCACAGGAGCTTCTTGTTTGAATCCAAAGGTTCCTGCTTGATAGGTGAAATCACCAAAAGGATTCAGCGCATCCATCGCGATTAAACGATACCCAAATTTATCCGAGGGGATCACCGTGTTCAAGGCTGCAGGATTGAGATTGGTCAGAAATTCTCCATCTCCTGAAAATTTGCCTGAACTCACCATACACAACACCTCAATAGAACTCGCTTTCAAGTCAATCGTGGACAAATTGGTTGTGGCAAAGACTCCTGCTTGAAAGACGGCGGCCTGAATGGTAGACGCCACAAATGTGGCTGTGCTAATAGAATTCGCTGTAAGAGAACTTGTCTGAAGTTGTCCTGTACTGATAAAAGGAGCAAAAATCGCTCCTTCTGCATTCCGAATCCAGATCTGGCCAGTAGACGCAATGGACGAAAGTGGAATCGTATTGGGTTGGAAGAAATTTCCAGTAATCGTTCCATTGATATTGGCCAGAGGAATGTTAGACAAATAGTAACCATCACCTACAAACGAGGAAGCACGTAGAGTCCCTGAACTCTGTAATGCTGATAAGGGAATCGTTCCTGATGCATAGAGTGCTGTTGGCAATGTACTGAACAAAGCCGATGTGGGTACACTTAATCCAGATAGAGATCCTGATGAAAGAAAAGCATTAGCAGGAATCGTGCCGGGAGCAAAGACTGATGTTGGTAATGTACTGAACAATGCAGCGGTGGGGATACTAAACAGACCTGTTCCACTGGCAATTAAAGAACCTCCTTGGACACGGATACCCGTTGTTGTTGAAATATCCAAGGCATATTGGGGTGCACTTACGTTAATACCCAGACGTTTGTTGATAAAATCAAAGGAAAAGGCCGAAAATTGTGGATAGACAGCCTCTAAAGTTCCAAGAGGTGCACTTGTACTGACGATAGAGGAGGTTCCAAAATAAAGATACTGGCTTGTGGGATCAGGGACGATGAGAAGTTGTTCTTGGCTCGTGAGAACTTCGGGAGGAGACTTTCCAAACGATATACGATCGCTCCTTAGAAATAATTCATTTGTTGAAAAAGAACCCGACATGATCGGTATGCTCTGTTGTTCCTATGGATATCTTCCAGCGCGGTTGAACCTAAGCAATTGAGATCTGATTGTCAGTAGGCAATGGAAGAATCTCACGGCTTAACCCTTCCTGGTATGACACGCAAAGGAAAAGAACCCTCCGAAGATGTCAAACCTTTCAAACCCTTAGATCATATTTCTCCGTTGATGATTCGTCCCATTTTAGTTCTTGCCACTGCCACGATTACAGATGATAATATCTTTTCCAATGGATTATTCCAAAATATTTATTTGTTGTACAAAATGTTTGATGCAATGGGCTATACAACCCTTTTGTTAGTCAATTCAAAGCCCAAGAATTTGGAAGGTATTCCTGATGTTCTCCGAGGATGCCGTGTGGTTGCAGTAGAGGACTTAATTAAACAACCGATTCCTATCAAAATCTACATTGAAATTGGAATGTCAATTGACAATACCATTCGCAAATTCTTAAAGATGGTCGGTGCGAAAACCTGCAAGTTGTACCTGGGCAATATTTTAAACATTGATACAGAAACACCTGTCTTTTATCCTGGAATGAACTTTGCGCATCACGTTGTAGGTGAGATAGACCATATTTGGGTTTCTCCTCACTATGGGCAACACGCAGAGTATGCTTGTGCTTTAAATCATACGGATCTGGACAAACCCAAAATTGCGCCCTATGTCTGGGACCCTGTGATTCTTACGGATGACGGACGTCGTAAGCCCACTTGGGTGCCTCCGCAACCCAATGAATCACACAAAGTCATCATTATGGAACCCAATATCAGTTTCCAGAAAACAGGATTAGTCCCCGTAATGGCGATGGAACGCTGGTATCGCAATCATAGAAACTGGAATGGAGAAGTCTTTTTGTTTAACGGCGAACGAATGGGAATGACGCCCTTTTTCCGCGAAAGCATTTTACCGACACTCGATCTTCATAAGGATGGGAAGTTGAAACTAATGGGACGCCGTGATATTATTAGTATCTTAAAAGAATTCCCATCGGCAACCTTTTTATTGCACCAATGGAACAATGAATACAACTATATGTTATTTGAATTGTTGTGGGCAGGCTTCCCAGCCATCCACAATGCCACATCGTGGAGCTCCTTCGGCTATTCCTATGCTGGAGCCGATTTACAGAAAATTGGTTCACTTTACGATGAAGTGCTTGCTCATCACAAAGATAAACAAGAAACCTATAAGGCCCACGCACGGGCCTTAGCGTGGAAACATTCTCCCTACAACCCCGAAGTCCAAAAGGGGTGGGCTGAGCTCTTAGGCTAAGCTTGCGGCTAAAGAGAAGATTTTGGAATAAGCTAGTACTGCAGAATGCGAGTAGGAGTGACAGCTCAGTTTCAGTTTTCTGTCTTTAGTGGCGGGGGAGCATCCGCTGTCTTATCTATTGCAGAAACACTCAAAGTAATGGGCCATTCTGTTACACTCATTAATACAAATGGTACACAAGACTGGTGGGAAGATATGAAAACCTTTCAACAAGTCTATCCACGTGTCAATCTTTCCGCAATTCAGGAACCTTTTGATGTTGTCTTTGAAGTCGGATCTCTTTTACCCAACAGGGAGACCCGTGAACGCATTGCTCGTTCTTGTATTTGGGTGATCCGCAAACCTATATTGCTCAATGATATTGAGAGCAGTATTTTTCCGATCAGTCTCGGAAAACGTGATACAGAAGGTATTGCTGCAGTCTGGTGCTTAGACCAAGAAGTATTTGATGATGAACTTCAATATCTTGAAACACTCACAAAAGTGCCTGTTCGCAAGGTTCCCTTTGTCTGGTCTCCTGCAACGATTGAGCTCTACAAGAAAGAAGTAGGACATCCCTCTTGGATTCAAGTCGCTGTCACGATTACCCAACAATTGCAAAAAGTCTTGCCTTGGTCTGTTCATATTTGTGAGACCAATAATTCGGCCAGCAGCAGTTGTACGATTCCTTTGGTTGTCCTGCGTGAACTCAAACAGACAAAAGAATTTGCAATGACGAGCTACAAACTCCACAACTCCCAACCCTTGGAGCATTCCGAATTTTTCAAACAAAATGTCTTTGCTCACTCGCAGATTGAAGATCTCAGTGGGCAGATGATTGGACGTCAACGAATAGTCGATTGGGTCTTGGATCCAATGAGCTGTATTCTAGCGCATATGCGATTCCGCCGCATCCGTCCTTATTTGTTGGAGGCTTTGTGGTATGGTATTCCTTTGGTCCACAATTCAAAAGTGTTAAAAGCCTTAGGGTGTGGATATGAATCCTACTATTATGAAGACAATAGTATTATAGGTGCAGTAAATGCATTAACGAGACTTCAAAAAGACCTGGCGGATGCTAAAGGAATGTTTCAGCCAGGCAATCATCAACTCCTCCAACAGAAAATCTTAGAACAAATGAGTCCTATCTCGATTTTTGTGCAGTCGGGTTGGAAGTCTGCATTAGACTCTCTGGCCATTCCTGTACGAGCTCCTCCTGTTCGTACCATTCGTGTGATTCCTCCTGTTCTCCCACCCTCTCAAGACCAGATAAAGACAGAAAGCCCTTCTCTTCGTGTTCTTTTTACAGATATGTGGGAAGATTTTAATGCTGATTACAATATGTTCTTACTGATACTGCAGGAGGGATCCAAACAACTGAGTCCCCGACCTCGCATTGAAGGCTATTCGCTTGCAACGTTGCCGCAGGGAGTCCAACCGAATCTTCTGTTGTTTGGGCCGTTTGGGGAAGAATGGAAGAAGTCTCGTTGGTCTTCAATCCCTAAAGCTCATTTCACAGGTGAAAACACACATCCTGTGCAAGGAGAGAATGTCATCTTAAATATGGGCTATCCTCACGCGGACTTCGTAGACGAACGCTATATTCGTCTTCCTCTCTGGATGCTAGAAATTGACTGGTTTGGTGCCGATCTGGAACGTATCGTAAATCCTAAACCTCTTCCATTGGATCGCTGTACGAAGGTGTACCCTGAAGAGATTGCGGAGAAAAAGAAATTTTGTGCCTTTGTTGTGACGAATCCTTGCAACCCTGTTCGGAACAATGCCTTCCATTGGTTGACGCAATACAAGCCTGTGGATTCTGCGGGACGTCTGTTCAATAACATTGGTGATGAAATTTTTGCCGGTCTCGGTGGAGGAGGGGGTGAACTGAAGAAGCACCAGTTTTTAAAGAAATACAAGTTTTGTCTAGCCTACGAAAATAGTTCATCCCAGGGCTATACGACAGAAAAACTTTTGCACGCCAAGGTTGCTGGATGCATTCCCATTTACTGGGGAGATCCCAAGGTAGAACGCGATTTTGATCCGAAGGGATTCATTGATGCACGGAAATTTACAACGCCTGAAGAATTAATTGAAGCAGTTCGCAAGATAGATACAAATCCATCTCTTTATCTCTCTATGTTTGCCGTTCCTGCCTTGGATGAATACAAACGTGATCTTGTCCGTCGAACGTTTAGTCAAATTGCGTTTACATTGTTGAAAGCAGGACTTCCTTCAGTCAATGTACAACAAGACAAGATCCCACGTTTCTTAGGCGCAACAACCTCTGAAGAGGCGGCCGCTCTTGCAAAAGAAAGAGATGAGTTGCCTTTGCAAAAGACTCTTGTACAAACTCCTACAGAAAAAGTTCTTCCCAAGGATCCTGTCTTTGTCACAATGGCTACACAGCGATTCCTGCCGAGTCTCCATCAATGGTTGACCGCATTGTATGCACAACGCAAAGTGATTGAAGATTTATCGACGAGAGTCTATTTGGCAGAGGATGTACCTGCATCTGCAATAGAAGCCTTGAAGAGTACATTCAAGCAAACTGACTTCCGTGCTTTGCCGAAAGAAACACCACCCGGATTTGCCGATTATTGGGATCCCCAACATTTTGCGTGGAAGCTCTGGATTCTCCATCAAGTGGCAACCGATGCATCTCTTCAGGGCCGTCTTGTCTGTTATATGGATGCAGGTATTTTCTTATCACGTCTACCCAAGGCGTGGTTCCAACTTGTGGAAGACGCAGGCGTGTCTGTCTTGGAGGATTCTAGTCAAATCAACGAATCCTGGTGCCAAGATGACTTTTGTAAAGCACTCCAAGTCACACAAAAAGAGCTTCAACAACACCAAATCATTGCTGGCTGTATTGCGTTTGTGCAAGGCAATGAAAAGGCTACAAAACTCTTTACCCAAGCCTATGAATGGTCCAAACAGCGATCGGTCATCACGGGACCCAAATGGGCGGGCCTTCGCAATGGAAAGCCCTATGGACATCGTCACGATCAAAGCATTCTTAGTATTTTATCGTCTCGTCTCCAAGTGAAACGTTATCCAATGGAAGATATTTATTGTGACCATAGTCTGCGAAAGACATTTATGACGGGCAAATGTATTTATGTCCATCGTGGTGCCTTCCAGATTCATAAACCTTTTTCAGAAGGCATTGATGAAGCCTATGTGATTAATTTGGACCGACGCAAAGACCGAATGGACAAATTATACGCAAACCACCCAGAATTCAAAGATCGTGTGATTCGCCTGTCTGCCTTTGAAGGCAAGCACATCCAAATGACGCCTGCAATTGCCCGTTTGTTCAAACCCAATGATTTCTTTTGGAAGAAACCTATTTTGGGATGTGCTCTCAGCCATCTTCAACTCTGGTGGCAGCTTCTCAATGAGAAGCCTGGGATTGATACTTATCTCATCTTAGAAGACGATGTGAAGTTTCAACCCGGATGGGAAGAGAAATGGAAGACTGCAGCAGGATATGTTCCTGAGGATGCGGATGTGATCTATTTAGGAGGAATCTTACCCCCGAATCGTACTGGCTTTGATCAAGTCAAGGAGAAAGTCAATCCATATTTTAGTCGTGTGGGTGTAAATACGATCTTTGGTCAAACCCCTCCCAATCGTTACTTCCATTTCTGCAATTACTCGTATATTTTGACCCGCAAAGGGGCTGAAAAGATTTTGAAGATCTTAGATGATCGCGATGGGTATTGGACAAGTGCAGATCATATGGTCTGTAATCGTGTGGATCGTCTGAATCACTATTTCCTAGATCCACTTGTTGCAGGCTGCTATCAAGATGAGGATCCCAAGTATCAGACATCGCAATTTAATAATTTTTCACGCATAGATGCATTTGATAGTGATTTGTGGAACAATGATGAACGATTTAGTTCCTTGGAAGTGGAAGTGGCTCTTCAAGGTGCGGACAATCGTATTCTTGATATTCAACAAGCCTTGCAGGACGCAAAATCTCCTCCTGAGGCACCTATCCATTTGAAGAAAGAACCCATTCAAGAAATGACAATTGGAAAAGAACTTCCTCAAGAATCTGTCCAAAAGATTCAAGTGTTGTTAACAAAACCTCCGTCTAATCCAAAGCGCAGGTTCGTGACTTTAGAGCAGCATACGTTTGATGGTGCCAATGCTTATGAACGCGAATGGATTCAAGAATTAGTCGGCAAAGATATACCCTTCCTTGTAGAGACTATTTCATATAGCGAGACGCCCTCCGATGTACCCATTGTCATCGTGCAAAGACCCCATATAGAAGCCTATACCAACGTGTTCCAACGTTGGAACAAAGAAGGAAAAGACTTCTACGTCTTTCACGTCAGTGATGAACATTCTACAGATCCTTTGGACTTCTATACCTTATCTCATTGTCTTGGAATCACTCGTATGTATCAGCGATCCGATATTCCCTTGGCTGCACGTTCCAAAACACTCGTGATTCCTCTTGGCTACCATTGGACCTTAGCAGGAGGATCCGATGATCCTGTCAATAAGACACCTCGTCTTCCCTTTCGCAACATTACCTGGTCGTTCTATGGAACGGCTTGGCAAGACAGACATCTTAAGCTCCAACCTCTCCAAGCGGTCAATCCTCATTCGCTCAAGTTAGTCGATAGTTGGGAAAGCCCAGACAAGATTACACGCAATCAGTATTTGACGATTTTATTAGATTCCATCTTTGTTCCGTGTCCACCTGGCAATAATCTTGAAACATATAGACTCTATGAAGCCTTGGAATGTGGATGCATTCCTTTGTATGTCAAGACACCTGGTGATGAATTGTATGTTGAATGGCTCCAGAATGAGATTGGATTGCTTCCTGTGAGTTCGTGGACGGAAGCGGCTGCCTTAATGCAACATTTCTTGAAAGAGAAAGAAGTAATGGAAGGCTATCGCAATACATTACTGCTACGCTGGAAGATGTGGAAAGAACGTTTAGGAACATCAATAAAGAAGACGTGGGGCCTCTAGCAGCACCACCAAGACTTCTTGGGTGCCACCTCTACAACTGCAGGTTTCGTTGGTATAAAAGGAGGACTCATCGCATTCCACTCATCTAGGGTGTAGCGATCCCCCATCGATTGATTACAACGTGCGCATATAGGAAAGAGATTTTCTACATTCGCAGGACCGCCTTTGCTTTCAGGAATGTTATGACCTGCTTGAAAGTCAAAGACATTGATGGTATTAGGGCACCACGGGACGAGACATTTTCCTTCAAAGACACGACCCATTTTCTGAATCCAGATGGCTTCATAGACAGCTGCAGGAATTTTGGCTTTTCGTTTTTTTGCGGGTTCTGATTGGCTTCTCGGTTTCGCTTTGGAGAGAACAGGTTTGTTTGGAAATAATTGATGCATTCGGAATCTCTCCATTGGACTTTCTTGGTGGAGATGTTTAAAGCCATCGCTCAATATCCCAGTAGAATGGATTCACAGCTTCCTAGCTACCTGAAAAGTCTTGAAGCCATCATTGCGAGTGGCACGCCTCCTCAAACCTTTGTCACTGCCAGTTCTCCGTCGGTGTCCCTCACAACCGCTGCACCTCCTTCCAAGAAACTTAAATTCTTGATGGTAAGTACCCACGCGCATCAATTTACGGGATACAGCAAAGTCTCCTATCACACGATGCAAATCCTCTCGAAGCTTCCTTGGTTGGAGGTCACTCATTATGGATTTCAAAAGATGCCGTCTACACCTCCTGGCTACAGACCTTATCCTTCCAACATTGAAGTGATTGATGCCGCGGCCACCGAAAAACGTGAGCCAGGAATGCCCCCCCAACAAGGCTTCGGATTTCAAGCTCTCCCTGATATCATTCGGAAGAAACAGCCTCACGTTGTGATGATCTACAATGATATGGCGGTTGTCACGAAGTTCTTGGAAGAAATTCGGAAATCAGGCATCCCTCGTGACTTTAAACTTTGGGTCTATGCCGATCAAGTCTACAATGTGCAATTCCAAGCCTACTTGGATGTGTTGAATCGTGACGCGGATATGGTCTTCACCTTTTCCAATTATTGGAAAAAGTGCTTGAAGGATCAAGGCATTACGCGTCCCTTGGATACGTTTTTGCACGGATTTGATCCCAAACAATTTTTTTCTGTTCCGAAGGAACTTGTTCGCAAACAAATGGGTATTCCCAATGATGCCTTTGTCATCTTAAATATGAATCGGAACCAGCCTCGAAAGCGCTATGATTTGCTGATTATGGCCTTTGTAGAACTTATTGTGAAATATCCGACCAAACCGATCTTACTTCTTTGCGTATGCGACAAAGGAGACAAGGGAGGTTGGTGGCTCTTTGAAATCTTCCAGCGTGAGCTGAAACTCCGTGGAGTTCCTGTGGAACAATTTGGCGGTCGCTTGATGGTCTCCGCTCACGATATGTTGTTCAAAGATGAAGATATTAATATGTTCTACAATCTCTCCGATATTGGGATCAATACTGCAGAAGGAGAAGGTTGGGGTCTCTGCCAGTTTGAGCAAATGGGTGTGGGTGTACCCCAAGTGGTTCCCGATATCGGTGGCTTCAAGGAATTCTGCAGTTCTGAGAATTCTGTTCTGGTCAAACCGAAGTTCCGTTACTATTTGCCGTCCGTCTACTCTCCAGTGGGTGGAGAAGCGCAGGCGTGCGATCCCCACGATATTTGTTTGGGAATTGAGGAATACTTGATAGATTCTGAGAAACGTGCCAATCACGGAAAGAAAGCCAAGGAAGCTGTGTTGAGCTACACGTGGGAACGTGCAACTGCCCGTTTTGTCAAGCGTTTGGAAGACGAAAAGAAAGAAGTCTTTGAAGAGTAAATGGGGTGTTGTCTGAGTAAACAATCGGTAGAAAATCAAGTTGATTATATCGCAATCGGACATAATCAATATGGTTTACGAAAAATTACAGAAGTTAGCTATGAGGCCGACATAGAGTCAGATGCCGATGTTCTCCACATTTAGCGTCTGCAGACAACACACTTGCACCCTTTCTTATGACCTGCAGGCTTGCGTGTCTTCTTACCACCTTTCATCTTGGGCCAGCAAGACTTGCAGTTGCAACCCTTTCTGTGTGCATTGCGCGCCTTGCGGGTCTTGTTGCGACGACCACCTTCTTGTTCCGCATTTGGATTCTTGATATTTTGTGGAGGTCTACTGGTGTTTCCTTCACTTCCGCTATTCGATAATCCTGAATTATTTAGATTTGAAGTATTAACATTTCTAAACAAACGAGAAAATTCAGAAGAAACATTCATATTGGTATATTTTGGAGGCGGCACTGCATTTACATTTTTTCCAGAAAGACTCTTCATTACTTCCTTGAAATGCTCTACAACAAAATATTTATTTAAATCATATGATGCATTTCCTTTTATAACATTTATATTTTTTAATAAATTACTTACATTCATTCTGTAATCTCTTTCACTCTTATGCATATCAGCACCTGGAGGTGTAACTGTGCGAGTCAAGTCATAAATAAGATGGACCTTCGGTTTATTTTGTTCTACATTTCCATTTCCTACTTTCTTAAACATCCATAAATCAATTAAATCCATAGTAGTCTGATAAACACAGAAATCTGTTGCAATACCACAGATATATATATCTGAAATACCTCCATTTTTATTTAAATCAGTTAATAATGTTGTAAATTTTTTTCTCTCAGGAGCTTGTGATTTACCATCTATCGCTGCAACGAAAGGTGTTTCTCTACCCAAAGCATCTGCGATTGCACTATAAGAATCAGCATCTTTATCGAAACCTTTATACACTTGGTAAATAGTTGCTCTTGGTGATTTTTCGTAATAAGGATCCGATGCATTCGCATATTTCTTTAGATCAAAAGCTAAATCACTTCCAAAGTCATCACCAACTTTATTTTGACCCATTGGACCATTACGATAATCTGCTGGAAAATAGGGATCATCACGACGGATAATGCAGTGACGAGGCCAGAGTACTTGTGCAGTCAAATCGCCTCCCCATCTACGTTTTTGCGCTATCTCTCTTCCTTTGTACATACCTACACGCAAAGGCAAACCAGTTGGTAATTCAACATATCCTTCTTTATTCTTCCAGTTTTTATGTTCATCTATATTCATTAAACTTACATTTTCAGGGTGGTGAACATCTTGTGTAAAAACTACATCTGAAAAATTACCCTCTTGAATTAATTGATTAATTCTTTCCGTATATCTCTGAGGTGACTCAGGCCCACCCACGGCGAGCGTACCACCCTCTAAAAAACAATGCTGAACATCAATGACGATCAAAACTTTTCGGCTCATTTGTCTCTACTCTTCCCTCTGAAAATCCGCGGCCCAAACCGGAATGTATTCCTATGCGTAGAGATGGGACTCTGTTGGTCCGAACCGCCTATGCAACCCATACAACAAGTTCCGGTTTCCACGATCCAACCTTGCAAGCAGTGCGGAACCTGGAGCAAACTTGATGTTTGTGAGCGATGTCTTCAGCGAAACGCAAATGCCTATATCCAACCCCAGCCTTCGGCTCCTCCCTACCAGCCTCAATATCCCTACGCATACACTTATGCACAGCAACCACAACAGCAAATGGTCTATTATCAACCTCCTCTTCAATATCCGCCGCAACAGCAGAGACAGATGGGAACAGGAACAGCGATGGTAGCAGGATTTGTTATGGGATCTGTACTAGAGAATATGATGGATCCTATCGAGTAAATTTCACTTTGCTTTTTTTGCTGATTTTCTTGTACCAATCCCGTGCTTTTGCGGAGCGCTCCTTAGCTTTTCGCACCAAATCAGAGTCTGTTGTAAATGCGGTCTTTCCCAGTAACAAAAGACTACTCACACGTGCATACCCCCATTGTTGTTGCGTCGCACCGGGTCTGTGTCCCGTTCGCCAAGCCGCCATTCCACGATTATACGATTCCTCAATCAGATCCAAAGGAACTCCTGTCAGGGAAGCACGATCCTTCAAGCTTTTTACACCAGGAAACAAGCGTTCCCATTCCGCAGAATAACTTGATTTTCGTGTCTTGACTCCTTTGTTCGTTTGGAATCCCACATACGCTTTGGGGTCTTTCCAATGATAGGCACCGAATTTTTTGATCTCGGCTTTGCGTGTTTGCTTTCTGGTTTTGGACAATCCACGAAAATATTTGTCTGGCAGAAATACCATTCCCTACTTGTAAATTTGAAAGGAAATGGTAATGGATGGGATGTACACAAATGGAAGCCATTCTAAAAGCAATTTCTCTGGAACCAATGGATCTTACCTACTTGGGCATCGGGTCCAGTCCGCATCTTTCAAATGACCAGACACTGGATACCAAACACGATCAACTGATCCCTCTTTGTTTCCACGATTTCATTCTGAAGGAAAAGAAATCTATGCGAATCCTTCATTTTGACCCCCACTTTGACTCTCAGTGGGAGTTCTTGCACAAATACTTTGAAGGATGGAATCTTCTTCCGATGGAGTTCCCAGGAGGAAGAAGCTGGGTATCCGATACACTAGAGGTTATCGTACTTCCTCAGAAACTTGAACACGAAGATCATTATTGGTTCTTTGAGCATATGACAGAAACTATCTTGAATACGAAAGGAAAGTTAGCTATCCAAGAATATACAGGCTATGAACTTCAACCTCTTCAACAAAAACTTTATCAAGCAACATCGCAAAAAGAAAAATTCAAACGTCGTATCCTATTGGATATGAGTTACGGAATGGATTTGGGCTGTTGCACAGATATGACGAAACTTCAGCCCTTCTATGAATACAATGGTGACTTCCTCAATCTTCAGTATCTGACAGAAGATGTTGCCAAGCGATATATTGGTGTATCATTGGCACTGGATGAACGTTTCAAACAGAAATATAGAGCCCTCTTTCTGCAAACGCTAAATCATATGCACGTAGACTATCGTCGAAAACTAAAGGGAGAAAGCGTAATGTACGGGAATTCGCAATATACAGAAACATCCAGTCCTGATGAAATTATGGAAGTCCTCCAACAAACGCTCCGAAAGATTACTGATGTCTTAATTCTGCTTCGTGTATTGTCTGAGCAGTCCCGAAACACACTCGAATCACTCTTTGCTTCCTATAAAGAACACGATCCTTATAAATGGTACGGATATGTCTCCAATGTCCTGCCTTAAAAAATAGCATCTAGGTAATCAGGATGAGGTTGCTTCCAAACCTTTTACTCAGTTTTCTTTTTTTTACAAAGGTTCTTTCCCAATCTTTTTCAACCTTTGATATCAGTCCTGCTCCCCAGATTGAATGGGACCAAACCCCTTTTACCTATTATACGGGCCAAACGATCAACACAAGCTGGACATCCCAAGGATTTCAGTCTACTGATCTGGCTCGTATTACTTATGTAGGCGCAGGTGGCACGCGTACCTTGACTACGGGAACAGGAACGTCGATTGCTAACGGATTCTATGCCGTTCGTTTGTCTGATAGTTCCAATGGTCTTGCTACAAATGTTCCCCTTACTCTTGCCTTTAGCACAAATACCTCTCTAAGCAGGGTATCCAATCAAACAATTAGTGTGATGCAGAGTAAACTGATGAACATCATTCCTCTTGATGGGAATCGTACCTTAGGAGGAGGTCAAAACGCCGTCTGCGACGATCGTAATTTAACAGTAACTTGGCGAGGATTGGGAGAAGCCCAATTTGGAGTGGCCACCATCAGTTTGAGCAAAGCCTCAGGATCTGCAGGAACTTTAGGAATCACACAAACGAATGTTCCTGTATCAGGAAATATGACAATTAGTATTTTTTGTCCACGAACGTCCGTTCCTTCCACATTTAATCCCTACCAATTTCAAATTTCTGTGCAAGAATCTGGAGGATCTGCCTATACAGGTACATCTGCATCCTTCAATGTTGCAGCCGCTCCCACACCTTCTCCTACAAGCTCTCCAACACCAACTTCTTCCAAAACACCACGTCCTTCTCCGTCTCAAACGCCTGCGCCAACACCTTCGGTATCAGCCACAACTACTCCTACACCCAGTGTAACTCCTACGTCATCAATGACACCCTCTACAACAGAAACAGCCAGACCAAGCATAGATTATGCGGCGATAGGACGAGCAGCAGCCTCTCAAGTAGATACAACTACTCCTGCCATTGCAGGCGCCTTGGGTGGGATCGGCGGAGTTCTTCTCTTACTCGGAGGAATCAAGTGGTATCAAACAAAACAAATGACAAAACGAC
>JACCDW011982405.1_pt1 | contig 16563 bp, 27 predicted proteins | sample 7449781 | NCBI WGS metagenome assembly JACCDW01 (sample SAMN15323449, study PRJNA562643) | freshwater metagenome | isolation source: river surface water | place: USA:Blue River Watershed | collected 2017-08-18
CCCTGGGGCTAGGGCTACTAAACCCCAGGGATTACTGATTTGTGTTATTAGGCCTTCATATACTTGTAGATACCGCCAGGCATTTTGGCGATTGTTGCCATAAAGCCGTAGATAGCTACCTGTACTTGTAGGTTTGAAACTACGTTTACAGACATATAAGCCTGTGGTGAGCGATACACGGTGAACGCTTCTGGTGCAAGAATGATTGCAGATGCATCATCAAATGTGGTTGCTGCAAAGTTCTTGTCTACATAGTAGTCAAGTCCTAATACATTTCCACGGATTGAAGATGGGCGAACCTGTCCAGCTGCATTCATTGGTTGAATTGCGTTATAGATTGGTCGGCCTGTTGTATCAACTGCTCCAAGAATTGCTTGATATTGTGAAGCGTTTGAGACGTAGTTATTTGCAAAATAACCTGTGTTTTTGTAAATGTTTGCTGCGGCCTCTGAGCTGAACGCAATAATTCCTGCGCTGTCTGCAGTGGTGTTTGTTCCTGCAGTTGCAGCTGTTACCAATGCTGCGGCTACAGTTGTATCAATAGTTGTTAAATATGCATTTTGTAGCTGTTGAGTTAGCTCTGCATAGAAATTAGGGTCTGAACGCTCTAGCAATTCAACTGATAGTGTGTTCATACCTGAGTACTTGCTGACTGTGCCAGTTAGGTACTCGGTTACCATTCCAGTGTTTTGTACTGCGCCAGCTTCTGCTTCAACAGTTACAACTGGTGCTACACCTGATTGCCCACCAGCACTAGTGACCAGTGAGGGCACTGAGATAGTCATACCTGATGCAGGTAGAGTGCCTTGTGAACAGGCATCAATAGCAGGTGTACCAAAGCGAGTGTTAGTTACAAACTCGGTTAGGTATTGTGTTGGATTAAATGCAGGGTTGGTTGAGAATGAATCATCTGCTGCAGCAATGTACAGTTTTGATTCGTCTGATCCTAGAGCAGCTTTGATCTTGTGCTCTGTGTACTTTGCCATCGAATCGATAGGTGTGCGTACTCGTGTTTGAATTAATGGTGCTGTAATAACTGGGCGTGCGGCTTCTACTGTAGGAGTAGCAGCCTCGACCTCTGTGCTTTGTGGTGTTGATGCTGTTTCTTCCACAATAGCCTCGCTTTCTGTAGTTTGAGTTTGTGTCTCTGGTTCGCTTTCGCTAGCAGCAACTTTAGTAACCTGCGCAGCTGAAAATGCAGGTGATTCAACTAGGCTAACCTCACGTAGGGTTGCACTAGTTACATATAAATAATCTTTTTTCTGGATTGATTTGTTTACATCTACGCCAACAGATAAACCATCGACTAATGCCTCAGATGCCAGGATTAAAGCATCTTGGCCTTGCATAGATGCGCTGATCTTGAATGATGCGTAAATGCCATCTTCTGCTTGTTGAAACTTTTGCATACGGCCGATTGGCTTCTCTGGGCGGTGTTGCATAAGCATTTTAACCTTGCCAGGATCTCCAATTTCGATTGAGCCTTTAGCAAATACAACTTTACCAACGGAAGTATTGCCTGCTTCTTCGAATGGCACGATCTTGCCAGAGATAATTCTGCGCTCTGAATCAGAGGCTTCTACCTGGCTACTGAATGTAAGTATCATCTTCTACTTCCCTGCCTTCTGGTGTCATATTTTCCATTTCTTTCGCATCGTCCACATCGATCAAACCTAGTTGCAACATTTTCTCTATTGCTTCTAGTCGTTTCATTGTGTCGGCACGTAAGAATGATTCTTCGATTGCAAACTTAACTACGTGGCCACGAGCCGTAATATCATCCATAGATAGACGATCCTCAATGGCACAGATAAATGGTTGGAGAGAATATGCTACAAACTCTTTGCGACCATCGATGATGTTTTGATAAGTCATAGAGTTATTCATATCTGCTGATATGTAATACGCAGGCACGTTCATAGCTCTAGCAATTTGTGTTGCTAGGTATTGTTGCGCTTCGTTGTACATCATATCTTTAGGGCTAAATCCTGTTGTTTCATAAGACAATGTAGATGTTAAATATGCTGTAGATCTGTTTTGACGGCTTTGTTTCCATTGTGCTAATAGTCCAGATACTTGTGCCTCTGGTAAATCTGCTCCAGTGTTTTTAATGTAGCCAGATGGCATTGGAGTTTGTGCAGATACAGCTGCGGCCTTCTCAATATCTAATGCGCTTTGAATTGTACGTGCAGCAGTTGTTAATACACCTTGTGTTAAACCTTGGAATGTGATAAGTGAATTAATGCCAGACATTGGTGCTCTTACACCATCGACAAAATACTCTTCTACTTCTGTACCAAACTTATTTGTTGTAAATGTAACTCGGTTATTAGCGATCCACTCAAAGCGTGATGGTCTTAAATCATCTGCATATAATTCTGTAACACGCCAATATGCAACACCATAAAATAAAAGACTATCGACAGTCCAGCTTAGCGTGACGGATCTTGGCTGCCGACAGTCTGGTTGTTCTAACCACAGAGGGCTCCCCAGCTCCTCACCACTTGACTTCTTGTAAAGTTTAAGTGGCAGGTAGGAAACTACACCAGCTATAAGATTTCTGCAACGAGATACGGCAGGTACTTGCATTGCATAATTACGATCTAATCCACCAGGAAAATTACCAACACCAGTTGTAAATGAACCATAACCATAAGCTGTGTCCATAATGGCAGGGGCGTATTGCGCTTGAACGGATTCTTTATTTTTGGTAATTCCCAAAGCAGACAATAGACCCATAGATGTACTTTATACCATAAATCGGACTTTTAGTGCAAGTTAGACATAGATTTGCGCAGTTTGTTGCGGCTTAGTTAATTGACTTACAACCATAGCTAGGCTGATCGCCGCTGTGACCTCTCCCGCTGATTTACGCCTGATGATCCTGAAACCAAAATCGCTAGTTTTTGCTGCGCAGTTATTTAGGTGTTGTACTAGGTCGGCTTGACCACTGTGAACCATTGTGCCCTGCGCCAGGGCGTTTGCGAGATCCGAACACGCCTGGTAAAACTTTTGCCCACTACAGTCTTCAAGTCTCCAACCACTTTGCTCTAATTTTGTAGCAACTGTTTGCGTAGCATATTTATCAAAGCAAATCAAGAACGGATGGTACTTGCGTGCCCACTCGTTTATGTCGCTAGCCATTTTCATTTCATCTATTGCAATATCGCTATGCCATAGCTGGGCAAGTCCAACAGCAATTTTATCGCCTTTTATTTGACCCATTACAAGAGCACCTGATCTTCTTGTCGGTGCAATATCAAATGCCATAATTGTTTGTGCGCCTACTGGTATTTCTAAGGTGCTATCACTGCAAGCCTCAATAGATCCATACACCCAAGGGCTGACTGTGCTATCAATCCATTGGCAAAGCATCTCGGTGCGTGTAGCTTCGATGCTGTTAGTACTTACAGATTCTTCTAATGTTTGCTCGGTGATTAAATGGCCAAGTGCAGGGTTAGCCATAGCCCAGGCCTTCTTATCGTGGATCTTGCAATGTTGCGGTGCGCTGTATTCATAGAATCCAAGATTCTCTGGCGGATACGCAAGGCAACGTTCTCTTAGCTCATTAAGCACTGTACTAAAGCCATCACCAGCATTACTGGTCATTAAAGTCATTGCATTAGGGCGTGCACGTGTGGTAGGCAGCGCAGCTGTAAAGGCTTCTTCTGTCCATTCACGTAATTCGTCTATGTATAAGAAATCTGCGGTCTTACCACGAGGTGCATCGCGAGTAGCAGCTGCAATTTCATACCTTGCGCCATTAAGTAGTGTTATAGATTCTTGACCATTAGCCAATCGGATCTGTCTTACCTGGTCTTTTAAGAATTGGTTATCTTCAATAGTAAATGCGACTTGCCTAAATGTATCTAATGCCATATTACGATTAGAAGACATACCCAGGATGTTCTTAGAGCCCCACAAGAATAGATGGCTCAGAATAAGCATACGTGCTAGGTGTGTCTTGCCATTTTGACGTGCAACTAACAATAAAGCTGTTTTCTTACGCCAGTCGTTATTGTCGTCTACAGATAACAGATCATCTAGCACCCAGCGTTGCCAGGGAATCAAAGGTAGGTTTATTTTCTCAGCTAGATCAGACACCTCTTGCGCCCTGGACTTACCTTTAAGTAAGGGCGTGTGGATTCTAGGCTCGGTGCTCCCGATTAGCCCGACCCCTCGTTGGGTCTGGTTTACTTCCGCATCATTTCGCATCGAAGTCAAGCGTATCAGGTTTATTAAAAGGTGAATCTGGCACCGTTCGGACTGTCTCAGGGAGAGATGATTCAAAAAAGACAGGGGGGGTCGCCTTCGGGCTAAAAAAACGGCCACCTTTTGAGCTATTACAACTTTTACACAGTGATTGCAAGTTATCAGGCGACCACATATCACCACCCTTGACTCTAGGCACAATGTGATCTACCGTGTGTGCTGGTCTATGGCATATGGCACACTGCCACCCATCACGATCTAATATGGTAATGCGTAGCTTCTTCCACTTACCACTACCTATCGCACGTTCGCTCAATGCCAACCCTTTGTCTTGAAATGATGTAATGCTTTACACATAGAACCATATCTATGATTATTATATTTAATACCCCACTCTACTTGCTTATAACCACTGACTGTAGCAAGCCACTTACTTCTACCTTGTGGTATGCCATAGTGTGAACCATTACGTGCTAATGGATTCCACCTAGACTCTTTATGGTATAGCTCATCTAAGCAGTAGAACTCATCTATGTTATTTAGCTGTATGAAAGCCCACTGACGATAATGATTAGGTTTATCAAACGAAACGGAATGTGCTTTTTCAAAGCCTAAAATGTTGGCTAAACATATAGCTGACCCAACTAGCCAGCACCTTGCGAGCTTCCCCTTGCGGGCTCGCCTTGTGGCTTTGTGAGCCACTGCTTCACTAGAGCCTACACTATACATACAAACCCCTTTACGCTTAGATGCAATATCGTCTCACAATGTGGACAGTGATTTACAACACACTATACGTAAATCATCTGTGTCGATCCAATTCTCAACGTAGCCAGCTTCACTCATATAGACATCCACCCTTCATATTCAGCATCTGGATTATCAATAATCCACTGCTGGCGTAATTGGTTTTGGTAAGCCCAATCTAAATTGTGATTATGATCGGGCTCAGCGCACATTACTTGCCGCCCCAGCCAGTACCCTTGAAGACCAGCCCAGGTGCCGAGTAAATCCTGCTCATTTCCAAATTACATTTAGGGCAACTCATACCACCATCACCCTCTTTATACGTGCGATGCACTGAACCATACGTACCGCACTCTCTACAGCTGTATTCATATGTTGGCACTATTTTGCTCCAATCAGTTGGCAAGTGTGGCAGACCACGGTGGAGAACTTCCAACTACCACACTTATCACATCTGCATATATCCGAATCTGGTATATGCAAAGCCTCGGCTATGTTCTTAACGCCTACAGTGCCACAATCCATACACTGATAAGCCTTAAAGCCTTCTGGCGTATCAAGCTGTTCGAGCCATAGGAACTCGGTATTACGCTTGCAGCCATTACATTTGAATTGTGGGTGCATTATGGTAATATCCTTATTGCCTGCAATGGCATTGAGTACATACCAAATACTTACCATCGTGTATAAGTCTGTCGTCATTACAGCTCATACATTTGTCTAATGTTGGCTCTATGGTTACTTTGTCGTTTTCCATTCGCGCAAGGTAACCTGAGCCATCAATAATCTCAACATATCCCATTATTCGCCCCCCTTCTCACTTGGAAAGAACCAGCTGCCTTGTGCATCTTGTTTAGCCCAGACTGCGTGTTCTTTAACTTGGCCAAGACATACGTAACCGTAATATGGTTTGTTTGTCGCTTTGGTAATACCAGTGCGTAGTACGTGGCCTTTATCGCAGCACACAGCTGGTGGATTTGGTTTAACCGGTGCTTTGAACTCTGGCGTATTCCAATGTGTTGGATCTTCTAGTTTGTTTTCGACTGTAAATACTGCTCCAGTTCCAGAATTAGCAACGCGTTGCATTTCTGTGCGGCTAGGCCTTGCACCCTTTTTCGAATAGATGTAATTAGCCAAAGCCCTACCGATTGCGGAGCTCTCTGCAAGTTCGCAAGCAAACTTATTAAAGCTCGATCCAGTGCGGATCTCGGATGCCCAGCCAGTCGCAACTGGCACTGTATCAGCCGTAGTTCGATAGAGACGAGCCACAAACACAAACTCATCTGCACCACCATTAGGGCGATTGATAAGTTCTGTCTGAATAGAACCCTTTTCATTGTCGCTCCACCACTTCTCTAAACGTTCTTCAACGGTTTCGTAATCATCTAAATTAAATGCCATCTTCCCAAGCCCCCTCGTCTTGCATTGCATCGGTTATTGTTTTAGCGATAGCGATGTATCCGAGCGCATCGGTGTAATTGTCCAACACTCGTGAATCTTCAGCTTGTCTGCTGATTTTGACCAATGCCATACAGATTGCAACTTCATTCGGTTGAATTGGATACCCCAGGTAAGCTGACCAGAGCTCGGCAATTCGTTTATGGTTTTGGATTGGGTGGCCGTAAGCAGCACCTCTAGCGTGCAATGTCTCGGTAACATTGGCAAATAACTTCTCAGTTGTAGTTGTCATAATCAAACACCTCGTCTGATTTTTTCTTGATATTGGTTAAACGGCGATGAGAGTTCCACCCAGCCTGACGGCCTTTCCAGTACCCAGCATCGAATGCGGATGTTTTGATCTTCCACATAACCCACCATAGAGCTGATAAGCCCATTACTGTGTATAAGTAAACGTAACCAAACTGCTTTAAGTCCTCGTACATTTGTAGCCCTTCTATGCTCACGATTTGTGGCATAGCAGTAGTGTGCCATCTGTGTATGACTTTGTGGATTATTTAAAGGGTTTTTTATATAACGATTAGATAACGAATTATCTGTAAAGTTTGCCCTCAAATATGAAAGAACCGTCGGCACTAACAGGTATGGTAACAACCTGTACTTTGCGCTCCTTAACATAGGCAACCGCAAATCCTGTCTGCCAGTTGGCATAGCCCCTCGTATAGGCCATACCGCTTGAAGATAAATCTACCATACAACCGACCTCAACACCCCATACAGTACGCCCAAATTGGCCTCTAGATGCCTCTGTAAAGGCCGATTGGCCTAGTCTGTGTGTGTGCCCACATACCACGCTCTTTCCGTGTCTCCTAGCCCCATTTAAAGCCGTTTGGCCTGGTATTTGAGATATAGGGAAAGTGTCGCCGTGGACTGCTATCCAGCCTGGAGCCCAGTCAATACCCTGTGGTGCAAACTTAATGCCTAGCTTGTCGTAGCCCATAAAACGCTCGTATTGCATCTCGGGTAGATTTAGAAAACTTGGCAGCCTGCGTTTGATAGATCGATAAAGTCTAATACCGTGGTTACTACCTACTACATCTGTAACGCCTAAATAACTTAATACTTCTTGGGTCAACTGTCGATCCTCGTGGATGTTGCCTACCATCTCATCGATAGTATTGGCATTAAAGCCACCTAACTGTGGTAGATCAATCTCATCACCAATACAAATCGTACGGTGTGGTTTCCATTTACCCAGGAAACGGCCAACAGATTTAACTATAGCCTCATTATAAAACGGTACTTGAAGGTCACTAACGAACGCTATGCGCTTAATCGTCGTCCTCATCTGGAGTAGGGATACGTGGGATAATGCCCTTGTCGCCTACAACCCAATCAGGCATAGACTCCGGGCTATCCATTAGATACAGCGCAACAGACTCATTAAAGCCAGCCTTGCGTGCAGCTTTATACATTTCGTGCTTGGCAATATAAAACACTTCTAGCTTAGATAAAGGCTCTGGAGTCTTGCGGACTCTGCGCCTGTTTATCTTTTTACGCTTGCGTGTAGTAGCCATAATAAAATTATCGCTTACTGATTAAAATAAAGAGATCATCGACACGCTGTTCAAGTCGAGTTAATTGATCCTTCATACTTGTACCAGAGTTAGGTTTTAACTCAGCCAGGTATTGTCTAATAACCCAGCGTAGAGCCAGTAATCCAGTGCTTGTTAAAGTAGTTGCGCCAACGGCTACAGCTACCCATTCGTTTACGGTCACTTTTTCGGAGTTGCATACCCAAATACACCTGCAAGTACAGCCCATAGAATAGAGCGGTAGTCAGCTGCAAAATTGGATGCTGCCCAAGCTGATAAGAACGCACCGATAGTTAGTACGTATGGATTCTTTATGTTCATATTTTGCCCCCTAGTAGTGGTATATCAAACGGCCTGCCATCTTTGTCGCCTGCCTTTGTGAAACTAATGTGTATGTGTTTAGTGTGTTTGTTATAGCCCTTGTATGTACGCCATCTATAGCCCAAGATCTTGCTTGCTATCTTGCCGTTATGTATTACGTAAGATATGCGTTTATCGGTTTTTGCGCATTCTCGGATTTGGTCAGCCAAATATACTGACATCCCTTCGGATGAATCCAAGCGAGAATCCACATCAATGGCTCTGACACATCCCCCATCTGGGTTATGATCCGATTTTCTGGCAGTATGACGAGCGTCGCCCAGCCACCCATCACTGGCAGACTTACGATCAGGGAACCATAAATCAATCTGGTCTCGTAACTGAACTCCTGCTGCGCATAACCACGGCTTCATTAGCTTAGGAGTAGTTTTGCTTCGTCTGCAGTAATGCCAAGTCTGTCTAGCAATGCAGCCTTAGCTTCAGCCTTTGCTGCTGCCTCGGCTTCTTCTGCCTTACGTTGATCCTCAGCAGCTAAGCGTGCTGTCTCTAAGTCAGCAATCTCCTCTGCTGTTAATTCAACAATACTGGTTTCACCTGTTGAACAATCTACGATCACTTTGGTTGGCATTTCTTCTCCTTTGTTAAGCGTTTGATATTCCGTATAAGTAAAAACTTGTTCCCGAGACAAAGTTGCCAGTATTGGCAGTCATTGTTAATGATGAAATTGTTGCAGTGTTAGATAATAATAATGCTTTTACATACATACCTGTATCTGCTGCACTATTTCCTTCCGCAACAGAAAACATACTTGCAGGTTTATTTTGACTTACAGTATAAGAAGGTAAATATAATTCACCTGAACCAAATGTATTAGCGGTTGCGCCAGTTCCATCAATATATTCAGCGTTCCAATATGAAGCAGAATCTTGCCCGCCACTAACTGTAGTTGCATTGTATTGAATTATATAGGTTGCTGTATACCCACTTGTAATTGAATTGGCGGCAATGCGAAAACCTGTTCTTGTTGCGCCGTAATCAGTTCTAACTGACCATCTAACCACTAAATCGGTATAGGTAGATGGTATTGCAGACAGCACTACGCTGGCTTGACTTCCAGTTAAGTTAGTCGCTTGAATCAAAGTATATGTGGCTGGCATTTTAGGCTTTCAGTATTCCGTAGAGGGTGGCGGTAGTGCCTGTATCAAACGAGTTTGTTTGTGGCAAGACAGTAATAGATGTAATGGCAGATGTGGAACGATATAAACCAACCTGTGCATTTACTTCGCCACCAACTGTATTTTGGTCATTATTTACGGATACTAGGCAAGTCTTAAAAGTAGAACCAGCATAGGAAAAAATATCTACCATTGTTAAGCTGAATTGCCCTGAAGTGCCAGGCAAACCAGTGTAAGCATTTATTCTTGATTGATTGCTTTGTCTAAAAGTTCCAATACTGCCATCTTGTCCGTATAAAATAGTGGTTGAGTAATTGCTTCCAGTATCAGAGTTGAAGCGAATATATAAATCTTCTCTAGCGCTGCCAGTATTGTTTGATCTTGCTACTAATACCAATTTGATATCTGTGTAGCCAGAACCAATACCACTAAATGTAATATCTGCTGCGCTACTACCCAAAGTAGTTGTTGCAATTTTTTCATATGTGGCTGGCATTATGCACCTTTAATTCCGTAGAGGGATACAACTGAATTGCTTGCAAAATTGCCACCATTAATTAAAACATCAATAGAAGTAATTGCATTAGTGTTTAACCAAGCAGAACTATTTAGAGCAATAGCGGTATCACCTGTTGCGACACCATTTCTATCCGCGCCACTAAAAGTACGAACTGTTTTATTTTTAGTTGTTGATGCGTAATCAAGAATATCAATAATTCCAGCACTAAAGTTGGATGCATTAATTCCTGTATATGAAGTTATTGCAATGCCATCTATAATAACGGCAGACTGAGAGGCTGCGCCATAAGCACTAACAGCAGAACCATCTGCAATAAGTCTGTGATAACTGTAATTTGAACCAGTGTCTGAATTGAACCTAATTCTCATTTGAGTCATAGGGGATCCTGTATCGGTAGATTTAACCATCAACCTTAATTGTAAAGCCGCATAAGTAGATGGGAATGAATTAAAAGTAATTGTAGGATTTGAGCCTGTGCCAGTAGCACTAGCAATAGATTCATACGAACCAGTAGCAGCCGCAACTCCACTAGATAAACTACCTAATACTGTATTAAGCAATTCCGCCTACCACATACCAAGTATTAGCAGCTGTCTTAATACATACTGCTGTTTTGTATTGTGCAAGGGATGGCTGCGCTGCTGTTGCGCCAGCACTCAATACTGTGGTTGTACCAGATGTGACTGCCTTAATTGTGCAAGCACCAGCACCAATGTTTAATACTGTTAATGCTGTGCCAACTGGATAAGCCACTGATGCATCGGTAGGAATTGTAAAGTTAATAGCTGTGGCTTTGTTCATTACCACTAATGTTTGGTATGAATCATTTAACACAGGTGTGTAGTCGGCTGTCTGTGTTGTTCCGATAGTGAATGCAACCAATGAGTTATAGTTGGCTGCTGTTAAAACATCGCCGGTGACGGCTGGCATTCCTGATGGCATTTCTACTCCTTAATAAGATAAAACGTTTTGCCCTAAGACACCGTAATCTACGTTGCCTATTATAAACCCATCTATGATCGGTTCTAGCGTTGTGAAGGTGGTTTTCCAACTATTTGGGGTGATGTTTAGGCTCACTCCAAAAATCTGTAGGGTTTTCTCTATGACTGATCCACCCGGCTGGGTGGTCTTGACTGTGATTGGGTCGAAGAAGTCAAGTTCCAAGGATGCCAGGATGCCTGTGTTGTAATCAGGCGTGTATAAATCCAGGGTAATGGAGTCCACTCGGATGCTGGTCTCAGCTCGAGATGCCACATAAGCTAGGGCGTAGTCCAGGGCTACCGCATCGGTTTGCATCATAAGGTCATTTAAGAAGTAAGAATGCAAGAAATACTTGTCGATAGATGCTTGGTTGGTTGCAACCTGTGGTGAGCCGCCTGTTCTAGATACTGTTGCCTTGTTAAATACTAAAACATCATTAAGAATCCAAGTAGCATCTTTGTAATAAATACCTGTGCCGTCATCTGCAAACAATGTTGGTGTGCCACTAATAGAGCTAACAGTTACTGATCTATCTTGGAATACAAACGAGCCGCTAGCATCTACATACAATGCGCCGTACTCGCTGTTTTCGATTGTAGTCATAGCCTGTAGTGCTGTGCGGTTAGTGCCTGGATCTGCCTGCACTGTAGTCAAGCCCGGGTCTATATCACGCATAGAGTTAGGCCAGTCGATCTCATCTAAGATTTGATTAATACGTGTGCCAGTTAGGTCTCCAGCAGTTGCACCTGTGACTGTGCTGATCTGTGCGTTATTGGCTAATCTAAAGGCATCTACAGCTTGGATGGTTGTATATGCAACATCTTCTGCATCTTTAGGATATGTGGTTACATAGCTTGTAATAAAACCTTGGAAGATCGGATAAACAATACCTGAGTATGTGGCAGTGATTTGCACCTTACGCATAGGGCTTAGTAATGTGTAATAAGGACTTGCTGGGTTTTGTGGGTTAAAGTCGCCGTTCTGATCTACTATGCGCAGTGTTAGGTTGCCAGTCTGGAATTGATCCGATAGTGCATTACGGCCACGCTTGGTCTGCACCGATAAAACTTGGCTAGATACATCAACGATTACAGCTGCTGAATCTGCAAAGACGTTTGTGCCAAATACGCCAGTATCAAAGATCATAGCCTGGGCAGTTGCAGCACCAGTGCTGAAGTTAATAATGGCGTTAATTACTGGTACGGTCATTGCGTGATAGATCCTGCGGATGTAGTGCTATATCCGCTTCTCTGCGCTACCTGCACGCTGTCTGCAATTAACTGAGCGAATTGATCGCCTGATTGTGCCACATCGATTGTAAGTCTAACATCTGCATAAGACATTGGTGTACCAGATGTACCAGGTGCATAAACTGGGTTGCCGCTACCCATTGGTACTGTGTAATCGATGCTGCCTAATGGGCCAGAAGGTGTTGGGAATAGTTGTTTAACTCCTGGTATGTTTATGCCTGTTGGATTGACTAAACCTGCTGCGATTTTATCGTTAATCTTATTTATTAAGGCATCGTTCATAGCCTGCATTTTGGCTATTTGTGCACTAAGGCTTGTGGCTGCATTACCAAATGCTGAGGCTAATTCCGCAGCCTTCTTAGCTGCTTCCATCTCAGCGTTAATCTTCTTGGCCAGTGCCTCATTGTTATCTAATATGGCGATCTTGGCTTCTAGGCGTAGTTTAGTCTCAGCATCGGTGGCTTCGCCCAGTGCTTTCATTAAGCCAATGCGCTCTACGTCAAACTTATCTCGTAGCTTGTCTACTTCTGTTTTGGCCTTTAGAGCCGCAATTTCCGCAGCCCTTAATTTTGCTAACTCTTTTTCTTGACGTACTTCTGTTCTAAATTGCTGTGAATATATACGGCCAGCACTTCGTTGTTCATTGGCTGGTAAAACTCTTGTAGGCCCTGGCTCGGTTTTTCCTAGACGTGCTAATGCACCAAAGATGCTCGTTTCATAAGCTACTTTGCCAATAATCCCAACGCCAGGCACTTTGCCTAATTCGTTAATTAAAACGCCAATACCTTTAATGGTGTCGCCTGTTTGTTTGCCCAGGTTTTCCATTTTCTTAGTTGTATCTTCAATGCTTGTGTCTTTGCTTAATGCCTCTAAAGCACCAATGATGCCTTTGCCAATTTCTTCTTTAACATTTTCGCTGGCAACTTTTAATAGATCCATCTTGCCTGCGTAAGTTGTTAATCTAGCTTGTGCTTGTCCAGCAAACTTGTCGTTCAACTCCGCTAAAATTGCATCCATATCACCAGTTTTTAACGTGGCTTTGCTTAGTCCAGCACCTAGTCTTGTTAGAGCTGTGGTTTGTCCTGCATAACCTTTTGCAAGTGCTTGGCTAACTTCAACAACTGACTTGCCAGTAGCGGCACTAACGTTGAGTGCAGTATTAAGTGCATCCTGGCTTAGGGTTATTGACCCTGTAACTGTAAGCAATGATTGAAATGCTGGTCTTAATTCATCATCTAAAACACCAGTAGCCTTCTGTAGGTTGGCTATATACATTTCTACGCCTGGTGCGCTAAAAGCATAACCAGTATTCTTTAATTGTTGTTCAAGGGCTTTAGCGGCCTTTTCATCGGCCACAAATGCTTGTACTGCCTTTTTGCCAAAGTTTACGATTGCTGCTGTGCCAAAAACTCCAGCAAAGGTTCTGCCTAGTTTCTGTACTTGCTTGTCAAATACATTAAGATCTTGTTTACCTTTTTTAAGTGCTTTGCCATTCCAGGTGGCGAGTGCGGATACGACTACATTGGCCATTATGCTGCCTTCTTAATCTCGGTAGATTTATTAAACTTGATAGCCGTAGAGTTAATAGCACCCAAAATTGCATCATAAACTTTGCCACTATCTTGTGCCCAAGCCTTGTAAATCAAGCGGCCTTTAGTCTTTCGGCCACCAGATCGCACGCCTTTGATTCTAGGCTGTGATGTAAGTGCTGGCATAGATGTTACAAATTGATAACCAGCAAAAGGGTTATTAGATGCATACTCCCTAGTAGATTTGTTGTAAGTATATTCTTTAGCTCTTACTTTGCCCTCAAATCCTTGCACTTTACCAAATGACGTGCCAGGTGCGCTTGGATCTATTTGTTGAAATGGTGCTCTACCCTGTGGGTTCTTACGTCCAGCAGTCTCATATATACGACCAGGTGCGCTAACGTTGTAAACATAATTGCTTACTCTAAATCCATTTTTGAATGCCTTGTTATCGCCTGCGTTGTAGCCAATACCAGCTTTAACTGTGCCAGCATCATATTTAGGGAATGGACGAAAGTTAATCTCTGGATTACTTTCCTTAGCCCAGCCAGATAATACTTCGCCATTGCCAGGCACATAACTCTTAGCCTTTAAAGCTACGCCTCGCATCAAGGGATCAATAGCAGCCTTAATGCGTTGGCGCATATCTTCGTCAATAAAACTCAAGCCCTTTTGGACATCTTTAACGCCTACGACCTCTGCTGGCATTTCTGATCTCCTTAGCCCGATCTGTTAAGACCTGTACGATGGCTGCGTACATTTCTGTGTCCATATTTATAAACTCGCTAGGCGCAATTCCAGTCTCTACACTTAAAGCGGCAATGCTGTATAAAGTTGAGTTGCGCTGTATTATTTTTTTTCTTCGTCTAATACCTCGACGGTTTCAAGAGTATCGATGAAGTCTGTGCCCCATAAAGGTATCTGTGCACCAGCCCTACGCAAGCATTCATAAGCCAGCCAGAAGATCTCTGTTTGACGTTCGTGCTCACGTAGGACTTTGCTAATGCCTGATCCGTACTTCAATTCGAAAGCGTACTCGACACCTGGAGTTATCTTGTGCTCTGATACTTCTCCATTAGCCCTTGTTATCTTTAGCTTTGCCATTGTTACTCCTTAATTAGAACGCCACTGATGGCGATACTGTTATTGCGGAGTTTACTGTAAATGTAACGCTAGAGGTAGCGATCTCTGCTACGCCACCCTGACCTAGTGGTGTTAGGTTGTTTACCAAGATTGAGAATTGGTAGGTTGGGTTGGCAGCTGAAACGGTAGTACCTTTAACGGTGATTACTGATACTGAAAGGGTCTTGCCAAATGCATCGTTTAGGGTTTGCATTACTTGGCTTGATGCCCAGTCGTTGATAAAGTCGATTGTGAAAGTACCTGATTGTAGACCAGCCACAAACTTGTGGGATGAGTCACCCATTGCAGTTACTTCTAACTCATCTACGATTTGGTTGATTACAGCGTTTGTTACGTATGCGCTGATGTCGATAGATGGAGTTGTAGGCGCAGCCGCAGTAGCCAACTTAACACCTACGTTATTATTTAAATAGATTGCCATTGTTATTCCTCGTCTTTCTTGGTTTGTGCAGTTGGTTTTGGTGCGTCTTTAATTTGGCCTGTCTTTTTCAAGAAGGCTAAGTCTTCTTCGTGTGTGCTCATTTTAACTCCAGCTCGTTAGGATTGATACGGTTATTTCTGATGTTAATAAATCTCCACTAGCCGCGTTTGTAATAGCTGGAGCGGAGACACTTGATATGTTATAAACCAGGGATGATGCCGCTAGTTTGTTTACTACTGCTACAAGAAAATCTTCTATGCCTTTAAGGTTGCCTTGATTATCAAAAGCAGGTGTAGTTATTAAAATCTTAAAATTAGCCAATGGTGCGATGCTTGTCTGGCTATTATTGCTTGGCACAATGTAAGGATCGCTAGGAGTTACAACTACGCTGTTTGCAAGCAAAGTTGCTGGTGGAAAACTAAAGGTAGACCAAACTCCAGCGTTTGCTAAAGCGGTTGCAAGTGTGCCTCTTAGGGTACTTATTGCGGCCATTAGCCCACCAATGATGCTGGTGCTGAATACGGCTGGATGAGACCACGTACTCTGTTAATCAGCTGATAACCCATCCGATAAGGGCTTGCACTGATCCCATCCATACCGACCCCACCAGTCTGGCTGACTTGGCGTGCTTGGAATATGTCCACAGCCACGATCATTGCAGCTTCTCTTATAGCAGGGGTTTGCGCATAGTCGACCTCTTTAGTGTCTTGTCCTTGTGCTTTACCACTTGGAATAATGCGATGGAATGGATCGTCTGCGTGTGTCTTTGCAAACTGTATGAATGAGTATCCGTTAGGGAATGAGTAATTATTAAAAAATGTCCAAAATGCCGTGCTGATAGTTACTGGGATTGTAATGCCGGGGATAGTGCCAGTGATTGTGTGTTGACCACCGTAGGTGCTGCCGCACCCTTCAATGGCCACAGATTGACCCTTAACAAATATGCCAGGGTTTGCTAATACTAATGTTGCCACGTTGTTTTGTAATCCTGCGGCTACTACTGGTGCTTCGTTCCACCATAAGTATTGCTTAATTAAATCTTCTGATGTTTGGCAGACTTCTTCTAAAGTCGCATCGGTGTAAAGAGAGCCAATGCCTAAGTTGGATCGCAACTCGGCTACGGTTACATAAGTGGCTGCCATCTCTACTCCTTTGTTAAAAGCTCCCTGGGGCTAGGGCTACTAAACCCCAGGGATTACTGATTTGTGTTATTAGGCCTTCATATACTTGTAGATACCGCCAGGCATTTTGGCGATTGTTGCCATAAAGCC
>JACCDW011588998.1_pt1 | contig 16560 bp, 10 predicted proteins | sample 7449781 | NCBI WGS metagenome assembly JACCDW01 (sample SAMN15323449, study PRJNA562643) | freshwater metagenome | isolation source: river surface water | place: USA:Blue River Watershed | collected 2017-08-18
AATCACAAAAGATTCAGCTTACTATACATTAAAACTCTCAAATTCATCAGTGTTCTACGTTGATTCCATAAGCATTGGCAGTAATGTGCAAGTCTTTCAACGCATCTCAGCTGACAGCATACTATGGCGAGGGAATGGAATCGGGATGCTCAATATTCATGGCTTGGCACTGGCGGGTTCAGATAGTATGTCCATGGTGCATATTACAGGAGTACATGAAAATTCGATTACTCTTGATACTTCAATTATGATTCGCACTACTTCATCAAATACACCGCTTCCATATATACGGTTTAGTGTTGTGTCAGAGAATATTCCGAATCCAGTGATGCGAGGGGAAGTCACAACTTGGACATATGCGCTTGATAAAGCTGGTTTGATTAGCATAGCAATCATCAGTTTGGATGGTCGAATCATCGAAGAATTCTCAATGCAAAAAGATAGAGGTATCCATGCATTCCATTTTATACCTAATTCTTATACTTATCATCCGGGTGTATATGGTATAAGACTCATCACAGAGCAAGGCATCATTCATAGATTGTGGAATGTGTCGCCATGAAATATCTTCTACTTCTCTTCTGCTCAGCATTCCTGATGCAAGCAGCCGAACCCGACTCAGTGAAAAGAAGAATCCCCAAGCTCGATTTGGAGTCATTATCCGCTGATTCATTCACTGTTGAAGCCGATATAATAAATATGTCAGCAGGTTGGTTCCCAAGGGTCGGAACATTTCGTTCGATAGAATTTTCCGGATCTGATGGCTTGATATTTCTTGATGGCATGTTTCATCAACATTCACACATCCCCGGTTATATTTTCGGAATGCCACGACTCCTATTCAACAAAAACACCATCTATTCCATTGATGATCGCATTGCACTTCTACCATTTTCCGCGGAGGAGTCTGATGAAGATGTCATCCAACAAGAATACTCCACACAATATCTCCGAACGAGATTTTCCATACCAGAATTTGGAATGTTATTACGAATTGGACTAGGAATTCGATTTGTCAATAGCATGCTCTTTGCTGAAGACAATTCAAAATCTTATATAAATTTCCAAAACTCTCTCTCTCCACTATATGAATTGCATTCAATTAGTATCGATGAAACAGAATTGATGAATCATGTATCCTTTGAATTACCCCTATATGGTGCATCTCTCGATCTTCTTGGACAACAATCTTATTCATTCTATTCCCTTTTTGGCGGAATGAATCTCAATTATGTACTTGAATCAAACCTCACTCATCAATCCATCATCATACAGGGTCGAGATGAAATTCGCTATCCAAGCGGATCGAATATTCTCACTGTGCAAAAGCGTTCATTCATGCAAGAAATAGAGCGCATTCGAATGTCAATCGAAACAGGCCTTGGATGGGAATTCGGCTTCGGACCATTACATCTCGGCTTTGAGGGATATGTACTGATGCCATTGAATTCACTCTTGAAAAACCATGAATGGAATACCGTATTCATCGGTCTTCGCTCAAGCGTCGGGATTTCCTTCTGATTACTTGCCTTACACATCAAGTTAGAATTCCTATCTTTGTGCATTCACAAATACATGAATTCAACTATGAATGTTCATTCCTCTATACTCGGCCTAATTGGCAAAACCCCACTTGTCAAACTCAATGCAATCGCACATGATATTCCTGCGACCATCTATGTGAAATTAGAAAGTCGCAATCCCGGTGGTTCTGTGAAAGATCGCATCGGCATTGCCATGCTTGAAGCTGCCGAAAGAGATGGACTTCTCAAACCAGGTGGCATCATTATAGAGCCAACGAGCGGAAATACCGGAATAGGACTAGCCCTCGCAGCAACTGTGAAAGGGTACAAATGCTTATTTGTAATGACAGATAAAGCTTCACAAGAACGCGTGAGATATCTCAAAGCACTCGGTGCAGATGTACTTATTGTTTCAAGTGCCGCAAAAGCGAGTTCTCCGGAATACTATTTCAATACAGCGCAAAGACTCGCTCAGGAAATCCCAAATGCAGTGATGCTTAATCAATATGATTTTTATGCGAATCCTGCAATTCATGAGATAACGACAGGTCCTGAAATCTGGAATGACACTGATGGAAAAGTGACACATTTTATTGCAGGGATTGGAACCGGAGGGACAATTACAGGAACTGCCCGCTATCTCAAACAACAAAATTCCAATATCAAAGTGATCGCCGCAGATCCAGTCGGTTCATGTATCAAAACATTCAAAGAAACTGGTCGAGTTGTTGAAGCTCTTCCTTATCTCGTGGAAGGCGTCGGACAAGAGCGCATACCAGGTAATCTTGATATAACACTCATTGATGATGTGATTAATGTCAATGATAAAGAATCGTTCAATACCGCTCGCAGACTTGCAAGAGAGGAAGGTATCTTCTGTGGTGGATCAAGCGGGATGAATATTGCAGCAGCTCTCAAACTTGGGAAAACACTCACGAAAGATGATATCATTGTTGCGATTGTCTGTGATACCGGCGAGCGATATCTCACAAAGCATCATTCCGATGAATGGCTTAAAGAACAACATCTTTTGGATGATGAACGCTTGACAGTAAAGACTGCTCTTGCCGTGAAATCCAATTCAAAAGCCATCCCTAAGCTACTCAGCATATCATCTGATGCAACTGTTGAGCAGGCATTGCAACTTATGCAGGAATATGAGATATCAGAAATGCCAGTGATCGACAATGGAATTTCCGTTGGGACATTGCGCGAGAATAAACTCATGGCAAAAGTGATTGCGGATAGATCGGTTCTCTCAGCATTGGTTAAAGAAGTACAAGAAGAACCTATGCCGATTCTCGATGCAACTGAAGATGTGCAAAGCGCTATTACTCTTCTTAAGACGCATCATGCAATTTTGGTTTCGGATTATGGATCTTTATCAGGCGTGCTTTCCAGACATGATATCATTGATTTTCTGTAATGCATATTCTTGAAATATTCGGCATCATTCTGGCAACCGTGATTGGCATGGAATTGATTGCATGGTCATCGCATAAATTTCTCATGCATGGTCCGCTGTGGTTCATTCATAAAACACATCATGCACCAAGACATGGAAGATTTGAATTGAATGATGTATTTGGAATCATATTCGGAATTGCCTCAATTCTCTGCATTATTGGGGGCATTGACACATATTCTCCCCTCTTTTGGATTGGCATAGGCATCAGTGTCTATGGCGCACTCTACTTTTTAGCTCATGACATTATCGTGCATCGTCGCGTAAAACTTGGCATGCGTATGCGGGGACGCTATGCCGAAGCACTCAGAAGAGCGCATCTCTTACATCATAAGACAATTACGAAAGACAATGCCGAGGAATTCGGTTTTCTCTTTGTGCATCCCAAGCATCTCAATCGCAAATAATTATTTACCTGGCTCTTTGAAGACAATGTCTTCTGGGATTTGAAGCATGGTTTCATCGAGTGGTTTATTTGCTTCAATCTTTACCGCATAGGTTTTCATTTTAATACCATTTGTCATAGTCTCGCTTCGCAGAACTAGATTACCCCATACGGAATATGTTCCTGAAAAAGGGATTGTAGGGTGAGTGAGCGTCCATATATCACATGCATAACCAAGTACTGTATCAGTCGCATTAGTCTTTACAAGTCCAATCTCTTTTTTCATACTGTCTGAAATCGTTGCAAAATTAATTCCGCCAGCATCAGCATATTGACCGAGTGATAATTTTGATCCTGTTCTCTCTTGTAAATCAATCGTTGTCAATACGCCATTCATAACGATACTTTTTGAATGAACTTTCAAATTGAGATCCTGTTCAACCATACGATAACCTACTGATTCAGTAACTTCACGCGCACCATGATTATCAAATGCAACTGTGATTTTAGTGCGCATTCCATCCATTTCTGAAAAGAGCAATAATTCACCGGAGCGCAATTCATAGCGCTTGGGTATTTCTTTTTGAACTACTTGTTGTTTCTTATTCTTCTTTGGTTTCTGAGCATGTGCATCAATTGAAAAAAATAAGACACATATAATTATGAAGATAAATCTTGTCATGATAATTCTCAATTCATGTTCAAACGACTAAAAATATAACGCCAGAAGAATGCTTGATCTTCAATGGTTTGTTCAACTGATTTTCCAGTGCCATGTCCAGCATCAAAATCTACATGCAACATTACTGGTTTATCTTGCTCTGGTCTGGATTGGGCAAGTGCCACAAATTTTTTACCATGTAATGGATCCACACGCATATCGAATTCACCCACACTCACTAGCATTTCAGGAAGTGGAACACCTGCTTTGATATTGTGATATGGTGAGTATTGAATGAGTGTACCAAAATCTTCAGCTTTATCGGGATCACCATATTCAGGAATCCAATATCTCGCAATGCGGAATTTATGATAGCGAACCATATCAAGTAATGGGACCTGACAGATAATCGCACGATAGAGATCAGGTCTTTGCGTCGCAATTGCACCCATTAGTAGACCACCATTGGATCCACCTCTAGCAACAATGCGATTCGAATTCGAGTACTTATTCGTGATAAGCCATTCGGTTGCGGCAATCATATCATCGAATGTATGTTGTTTTTTCTTGAGCATGCCATCCAAATGCCATGCTTCACCATATTCATTTCCGCCGCGGAGTCCAACTCGAACATAGATTCCTCCACGCTTGAGGAATGATGCATTATAACCCACGAATTCAGGGCTCATACCGATATTGAATCCGCCATATCCGGTTATCAATACAGGATTATTTCCATCCTTGTTTATTCCTTTTTTATGGACTATAAACATTGGAATCTTCACACCATCTTTGGACTCAACAAATTCAAGTGATGCTTGGATATCTGAAAGATCCATTGGGATTTCATCTTGATAATAGAATTCCCATGTGAGGGTTTTACCATTGAGTTTATAAATTTTTTGCGTTGATGTAAATGATGAAATAGAGACATACACAATATCCTCATCGCGATCATAACTCATCGAAGCAACATTACCGAATTCAGGCAAATTCAATTCTTTGATAAATGCGCCATTCAAATCATGCACCATTATGCGTGACATCACATCTTTTTTGTCTTGAACAAGAAGATATGTACTCGTCACATCGAATCCTTCGATGACAGTTTTTCCTTCAGGAACAAGCACTTTCGCTTTTTCAAATTCTGGATTGTCTAGTGTTGATGTTGCGATATAAAAATTCGGCGCTTCATGATTGGTAAACCAATAGATGCTTTTCCCACGAAATTCTGGATAGGACTTATACTTATCACTTGAGTAAATCACGCGGGGTTTGTCTGAACTTCCAATGTTTCGGAATGATATCGTATTGCTATAAAAATCACCGGTGCTCCACACTTGGACTTGCTCATCTTCGGGTTCATAAATTGATGCAAAATCTTTGGCATCTGCCGGGGCAAGTAATTTGACGGCATCTGCAAGTGGCTTACCGAGTGTATGTTCATATACGCCAAGTGGTATTTGATTCTCGATTAATTCTTTTGTGCGCGGAGTGATGAATACTTTTGATTCATTTTGTTTCCATGTAAAATTACTCACGCCTGGAAGTGTCTCACCGATTTGCGCTCCGGTTATAGCATCAATGATGCGATAATCTGTAATCTCGGCACCTTTGGTTTGTGTGGCAATTGCAAGCTTTGTTGCATCTTTATTAATTACAACACCCGAGATTGCTGTTTTTCCTGTTGGGTCAAGCACAACTGGGTCAAAAAGCAATTGCTCTTTACCATTAATCAAAGCATAATACTTGAATTGTAATTCACCTTTTTTTCTGCGCGAGAAAAACACTTTTCCTTTTTTGATTCTTGGGGGCGAAGTCACATCTCTATCAAACAATGTACGAATCTCATCATTCAAGCCAGGTACATCCGGTGCTGTTTTTTTGAGATATTCTATCGTTGCATCATGTTGCTGTTTTGTCCAAGAAACAACTTCTGGATTCTCTTTATCTTCCAAATGACGATATGCATCTGTGAGAGTCACTCCATGCAATAGTTCTTTGATTGGCTTTGGAGTATTTGCCGGTGGAGTGAATTGTGCATTCATTGTATATGTGATGAATAGTGAACAAATGAGAATATATTTCATGATTGATTCCGAATCAATTGAATAATGATAATTTATTCGAGCGCGCTTTATCAAGTGAGATCAATTGTTTTTCAGAATTTCTTCGTGCATAATCAGATCTGATGCGTTCTTGCTCGATTGCATTTTCTTGTTTGAATGTATCGCCATGCTCTGGTGAAATGAGTTGACCTGCAACAGGTACCGCTCTCGATGCATCAAGTACATGAATCACGCATCCAGTATACGATGGTGCGATTTTTACAGATGTATGCACGCGAGAAGTCGTCGCTCCACCAATCATCAGTGGAATCCGCATATTTCTTCTTTGCATTTCTTTTGCGACATGTACCATTTCATCGAGTGATGGAGTGATGAGTCCTGAAAGACCAATAATATCTGCATTGCAAGCGATTGCTTCATCAAGAATACGCTCTGCTGGGACCATCACGCCGAGATCCACGACTCGATAATTATTACAACCAAGTACGACGCCCACGATATTTTTTCCGATATCATGAACATCACCTTTAACTGTTGCCATGAGTATCGTTCCATTCGGAGCTGATGCAATGCCCGCTAATTCTTTTTCTGCTTCCATGAATGGCGTGAGATAAGCGACTGCTTTTTTCATTACGCGAGCTGATTTCACGACTTGTGGTAAAAACATTTTACCTGCGCCGAATAATTCACCAACGATATTCATGCCGTCCATGAGTGGTCCCTCAATGACTGCAAGTGGAGAACCCAAACTTTGTCGAGCTTCTTCCATGTCTTCATTCACATATTGATCAAGTCCTTTCACAAGCGCATGATGTATACGTTCTGTAATCGGAAATGATCTCCATGCTTGTACTTCTTGAGCTTGTGAGCTTTCACCGATTGATTCAGCTTTTAGTTTTTCGGCATAATCCACGAGTCGTTCAGTGGAATCCGATCTGCGATTGAGTATCACATCTTCAACAAGTTCCAAAAGCATCTGGGGAATATCATCATAGATATCAATCTGTCCGGCATTCACAATTCCCATATCCATGCCCGCTTTAATGGCATGGTATAAAAATGCAGAATGCATTGCTCGTCTAACGGGTTCATTACCGCGGAATGAGAAGGAGAGATTCGATACCCCACCAGAAATTTTTGCAAGTGGAAGGTTCTGTTTGATATATGCTGTGGCATTAATATAGTCCAAAGCATAATTCGCATGTTCTTCGATGCCTGTTGCAACCGCAAAAATATTTGGATCGAAGATGATATCTTCTGCTGGAAAATGCACCACTTCGGTCAAAATGTGATAAGCTCGAGAGCATATCTCAATTTTTCTTTCTTGAGAATCTGCTTGACCTTTCTCATCAAATGCCATAACAATGACAGCTGCACCATAGCGACGCACTTCTTTTGCAAGCGCGATGAATGCTTCTTCGCCTTCTTTGAGTGAAATGGAATTGACGATTCCTTTGCCCTGAACACATTGAAGTCCGGCTTCTATCACTGACCATTTCGATGAATCAATCATAATTGGGACACGCGCAATATCAGGTTCTGCTGCGATAAGATTCAGAAGCGTGCGCATTGCTTGTTCGGAATCCAGCATGCCTTCATCCATATTCACATCGATGATTTGAGCACCGGCTTCCACTTGTTGTCTGGCAATGCCAATTGCTTCATCATATTTGTTTTCACGAATGAGTCTGGCAAATTTCGCTGAACCAGTGACATTTGTTCTTTCGCCTACATTCACAAAATTCGTTTCGGGTCGAAGAATAAATGGTTCCATTCCGGAAAGTCGCATCAGTGGCTCTTTTTCAGTTGGAATTCGAGGCGACAATGCACTTACTGCTTGGGCGATTTTTTCAATATGATCGGGCGTTGTTCCACAACATCCACCGACAATATTGATGAATCCAGATTCAGCGAATTCTTTCAAAACACTAGCCATGGATTCAGGTGATTCATCATAACCACCCATCTCATTTGGTAATCCCGCATTTGGATAGACGCTGATGAAGCAATCCGCAATGCGTGATAATTCTGCAAGAAATGGGCGCATTTGATCTGCACCCAATGCGCAGTTTAAGCCAACACTGATGAGATTAGGACAATGTCTTATTGAATGCCAAAATGCCTCTGTGGTTTGCCCGGAGAGAGTGCGACCGCTCATATCGACAATCGTTCCTGAAATCATTACAGGAAGTGAAATATTCATTTCCTCAAAGATTCTATCGATTGCATAGATAGCCGCTTTACAATTCAGGGTATCGAAGACAGTTTCAACAAGAACAATATCAATCCCACCTTCAATCAATCCGGTTAATTGCTCAGTATAAGCATCTACAACTTTTTGCCATGTTGTTGCGCGATATCCAGGATCATTCACATCTGGCGAAAGCGATAGCGAAGTATTGAGTGGGCCAATAGCACCAGCCGCAAAACGAGGTTTTTCAGGCGTTGAATATTCAGTACATGCCTGCTTTGCAAGCTTCGCTGCATGATAATTCAATTGATAAGCCAGCGATTGCAAACCATAATCGGCTTGTGCAATGGAAGTTGAGCTAAATGTATTTGTTTCGATAATATCAGCGCCTGCAGCGAGATATTGTCTATGTATATTCAGAATGATATCGGGCTGAGACAGCACCAAAAGATCATTGTCTCCACGAACATCATGATGATGATTACAAAGAACGGAATGAAACTCTCCAGCACTTTCAGTGCTTCCGCGAAAATCTTCTTCTTGTAAACCATGTCGCTGAATCATAGTGCCCATGGCACCATCTATGATCAGGATGCGTTCTTTAAGAGCTGCTTGAAGGGTGGTATAGATTGAATTCATATGGACAAAATTAAGAAATTGACCGCTTGTTAAGTGAAGTTCTCTATAACTCATTTAGACATTACCAGAATTCCTATCTCATTGTTATTTACGCAATTGCATTGCTCTTCCCTTAAATAACCGTAGTTTTGCACTGCGATTCATTGCTTTGGAATGCTAGTTCGGCCGTTTTGTCTGCTGTATCCTCTCCTCATGTTCCTCCTGCCATGCTTCGCGCATGATTCTTATTTATCCGTATAAAGGAACGAATGAACTTTACAGATTTGCCCTTGAGCGAAAGTCTTCAAAAGGCTCTCAAGGCAGAGGGATATTCCACGCCCACACCCATCCAGGCGGAAGCCATTCCCTCGATTTTACAGGGTAGCGACATCATAGGATGCGCTCAAACAGGCACAGGAAAAACAGCGGCATTTGCATTGCCGATTTTGGAATTGCTAGATTCAGAACCTATCATTGACAAAGAAGACAGACAAGACAGAAGAAATAAAGGCAGAAAAAAACCTATTCGCGCATTGATTCTTTCTCCAACAAGAGAGCTTGCCCAGCAGATTGGTGATAGTTTCTCTGCTTATGGTCGTTTTACAGGTCTTACCAATACCGTTATTTATGGTGGTGTTGCACAAAGCAAACAACAGCAAGCACTTCGCAATGGAGTTGACATACTTGTTGCAACTCCCGGCCGACTCCTCGATTTAATGAATCAACGCATTATATCGCTTGCATCAGTATCCATCGTGGTACTCGATGAGGCTGATCACATGCTGGACATGGGATTTATTCATGATATTCGCAGTATCATTGATACATTACCTGCGAAAAGACAATCCTTACTTTTCAGTGCAACAATGCCTCAAGAGATTCAACGATTAGCAAATGATATGCTTCATGATGCTAAGCGAATTGCTGTTGATCCAGTTTCTTCGAGTGCAAAACCAGTTGAGCAATTGGTGTATTTTGTAGACAGAAAGAAGAAAATCGATTTACTACTGCGCTTAATGGACACATTGCCAATGACATCGGTTCTTGTGTTTTCTCGCACAAAGCATGGTGCTGATCGAATTGCCAAAGATTTGAATAAAGAAGGCGTACCAACAGAAGTTATTCATGGCGATAAAACGCAAACTGCTCGTCAACGCGCGCTCAATCGATTCAAAGAAAAACGCTCACGTGTTCTCGTTGCAACCGATATTGCCGCTCGTGGTATTGATGTTGAGCAATTGCCATATGTCGTGAATTATGATTTGCCTGATGCAGCAGAAACATATGTGCATCGTATTGGAAGAACTGGTAGAGCGGGTCTGACTGGCGTTGCAATTTCCTTCTGCTCGAATGATCAACAAGATGTGCTCAGACAGATCAAGAGAATCGTTGGAAAAGATGCCATAAAATCGATGTCTGTCGAAGAAGCATTCAAAAGAGTGCCTGAGTTTCAAGGTGGTGAGCATCCATATCCTTCACAGAAAAAAGAAAGAACCGAGCGCCCTACATTTGAACAAGAAAAAGGGCTGAGCAGAGCAGGTTCTGCAGTGCAATCTATTTTAAAAGGACATGGCACAAAAAAACAAGAAAGATCTCCAGATATTGAAAGACTTTTGGAGCAGGACTATGAGCCTAGAAATGTTCAAGAAGCCATAGCTGCAAGACTGAAAGCCGAGGGTGTGTCGAAGGACATCATTCTGAGAACAACGGGAATTAATAAGGATATCTTCCATAAATTGTGATAAAAAGCCGTCTTCCTGACGGCTTTTTTGTTTTTTATAGCAACTTTTCACTAATACCAAGCGTTATGCGTCTTTTCGCGGTCAAAATTTTCTAACATCGTCTTAATCTCAATTATGAATTTCACAAAGCTCATTTTCACGGCATTTGTACTTCTTACTTCTTATTCACTTCATGCTCAAAATACTGTCATTCGTGGGGTAGTTATTGACAGTTCTTCAAAATCCCCAATTCCAGGTGTCCGGGCTGCTCTATTGAAAGACGGAGAGAATAAACCCGTCGCCGGAGGTGTGAGCGAAAGGTCAGGGATTTTCTTTATCAAGAATGTCTCACCAGGAGTTTATACACTCAGCATCCAATCAATTGGATATGCAAAATATGCGAAAGCCATTACGATTCCATCTGGAAAGGATACCGTGAAAATCGGAACTATTCGCTTGGGTGAATCAGGATATTTGACTGATGAAGTGGAGGTTACAGCTGTTGCAACTCGCATTGAGGTGAAGGGAGATACAACGGAATTCACTGCAGATAGTTATAAAACTGACAAAAATGCATCAGCTGAAGATCTTGTTCGCAAACTTCCTGGAATGGAAGTGGACGCATCTGGAACGGTGAAATCACAAGGCGAGCAGGTGCGAAGAGTTCTCGTGGATGGTAAGCCATTCTTTGGAAATGATCCTGCAGCTGCACTCAAGAATCTTCCGGCTGAAGTAATTGACAAAGTGCAAACCTTTGATGCTATGAGCGATCAAGCAGCATTTACGAGATTTGATGATGGTGATAGAACTAAGACATTGAATATCGTCATGAAAGCTGATAAAAAGAATGGTCAATTCGGAAAACTTTATGCTGGTTATGGCACTGATGATCGCTATACCGGTGGTGGAACAATCAATATATTCAATAAAGATTCAAGAATTTCCATCATTGGGATGTCTAATAATATCAATCAACAGAACTTTTCTATTCAAGACATTCTTGGTGTGATGGGCGGTGGTGGAAATCCCATGATGCAACGCATGGGATCAATGATGCGAGCATTTAGTGGTAATATGGGTGGAATGGGTGGAAGAGGAAATAGATGGATGACAGGTGGTGGCGTTAGTGATTTCATGGTTGGACAAAGTGATGGAATCACACAATCACATGGACTTGGAATTAACTATACAGATTCATGGGCAAAAGGGCTAAGTGTCACTAGTAGTTATTTCATGAATTATAGCGACAATTCCGCAACCCAAGATGTGAATCGACTATACTTTTTGGGCGATACAAATACTCAGAATAATTTCCAGACTAATAATAATAGCTCTCTCACCGGAAATCATAGATTCAATGTACGCATGGATTGGACTATTGATTCCATGAACTCGATTTCAATTGAACCTCGAATGACATTGCAATCAACGGAGCGTTCTATTCTCTCTGAAAATATCACGCTTTCTGAGAATAGCATTCCTGTAAATTCTTCCAATACATCAACCAAAACAGATAATACAGGGTATAATGGAAGTCTTGATATGTCATATCGACATCGCTTTGAGACGGAAGGTCGTACATTCTCTGCATCTGTTCGTGTTTCTGGAAACAATAATATTGGATCAGGTAAGAATAATGCTGTGAATGAATTTTTCCGTACAATCAATCAATCTGTTTCAGATACATTGCGACAAGACATGCCATCTGAAGGTGATGGATATAATGCTTCAACCAATCTGTCATTCACAGAGAATCTTCATAAAGATGGTCAATTGCAATTGAGTTATAATTATGCAATCAATCAAAGTACAAATGACAAGAAAATATATGATTATAATCTCTTAACCGGCGAATATACTTCTCTCAATTCACTGCTATCAAATAATGCACTTACCACCTATGCAACACAAAGACCAGGTTTGATGTATAAGTATAATCTTTCTCAAACATCAAATATCTCACTTGGCGTAGATTATCAAATAGCACAATTAACTGTGGATCAATCATTCCCTAATGTGTTCAATTCCACAAAGACATTCTATAATGTACTTCCCAATCTTTCCTATCAAATGCGAGATGGAATGTCAAGCAATGCAAGACTAAGTTATCGCGTTTCAACTCAACAGCCTTCACTTAATCAGTTGCAAGATGTTGTGGACAATACTGATCCAATACGTCTTAGCACAGGAAATTCAGCATTGGTTCAAGAAATGAATCATGAAATACGTGGGAATTATGGAACATTTTCCATGATGAGTGGTCGTGCATTTTTCACAATGGCTTCTTTGACACTCATTGATGATAAATTATCAACTGAATCTTATATCGCAACTAAAGACACAGTGCTTCCTGGAAATATTCTCCTCAGGAATGGTGCTCAACTCACAAGACCCATCAATATCAGTGGTGCATTTAATGCAAGTACATTTATCACTTATACATTCCCATTTGAGCCAATCAGTGGTGTAAAGTTAAATGCGAACTGGAATCTTGGAGGTTTCTTTTCTCGCACGCCAACTCTCATCAATGGTCTGAGAAATGATGCAGATAATCTTGCAATCACACCATCGCTTGCACTTGTGAGCAATATCAGTTCTGATCTTGATTTCTCAATTTCTTGGAGAACAGCATATACAATTGTACAGAATTCCATTCGCAAAGAATTGGATAATAATTATGCGATTCATACCATGTTTGCACGATTCAATTGGATCTTCCTTGGAGGCTTTGTGCTTTCAGGTGATTTCAATTATACTATCAATGATGGTCTACAGGGAGATTTGAATCGTACGATTCCATTGCTCAGTTTAGGAATCGGAAAACGCTTTTTTGATGATAATGCAGAAGTTAAATTATCTGTATACGATGCGCTCAATCAAAATCAAAGCATTAATCGTTCTGTGCAGGCCAATTATATTGAGGATTCACGCACTAATGTATTGCAACGCTATTTCCTCCTGAATTTTACATATAATCTTCGAGCATTTGGAACGCCTCCACCAACACCTCCTGGCGGTGGAATGTTTAAAATGGAAATGAGATAATTCATGTCATATCGTCCTCAAGCACCTCGCAAGCCTGGTAGACATATCCTCAAAGATTTATCGATACAGGAATTGTCTGCATATATCGACTGGACTCCCTTTTTTCTTTCATGGGAAATGAAAGGATCATATCCAGCCATACTCGAAGATGCAGTATATGGCACAGAAGCCACGAATCTTTTCAATGATGCTCGTGCGATACTCGAACGCATCATCGAGTCGGGTACATTACATGCTCATGCGATATGTCAAGTCTTCCCTGCTCAATCAGTGAATGATGATGATGTTGAATTATATACTGATGAGTCTCGAACACAAATACTGACGACGCTTCATTTTCTACGTCAACAATCACAAAAAGCATCAACGCTTCCGAATATCTGTTTATCGGATTTCATAGCTCCAAAGGATTCCAATATTCCTGATTATATAGGTGCTTTCATCGTGACCGCCGGAATTGGATGTGATGCGCTTTGCAAGGAATATGAAGCACACCATGATGAGTATTCATCAATCATAGTGAAAGCTATTGCAGATAGACTTGCAGAGGCTGCAGCAGAGTATCTACATGAAAAAGTTCGAAAAGATATTTGGGGATATGTAGCTGATGAAGCGTTCAAGAATACAGATTTGATAGCAGAGAAATATCAGGGAATTCGTCCTGCACCAGGTTATCCAGCATGCCCTGATCACACAGAAAAACGTACTCTTTTTTCCCTTTTACAAGGTGAAGAAATTGGCGTTTCTCTCACTGAATCACTTGCTATGATGCCTGCTGCATCAGTTTGCGGTTGGTATTTTGCACATCCACAAGCGCAGTATTTTACAATTGGCAAAATTGAAAAAGATCAGCTTATTGATTATGCTCAAAGAAAACACATGAGCATTGAAGAATGCGAGCGTTGGCTTGCACCTGTGCTAGCTTATTGATCAAGATTTTTTAGAGATTTGCTCAAGCACTACGATTGTCTCAAGTGTTGGTGTTCCGGGGAACATATCGAGGGCTTGTGTATACACAGGCACATATCCACCTTTTTTCCATTCACGAACAGCTTTTTCAATCTCATTAATCGCACAGAAAATATGAATAATGAGTTCTGGTTTGCGTTTTGCGATTGCAGGAATGACACCTTCAGCAGTGCCTTGTCTTGGCGGATCTAAAATGATGATTTCTTGTTTTTCATCTGATGGGGGCAAATGTGAAATCATCGTGTCTTTCGTTATAAATGCTTCTTTGAAATGCATAGATCCAATTTCATGTCCAATTTTCTTTCTTCGCTCCACCAATTGCTTTGCAGATTCAATTCCAGATTTTGATGAATCGATGCCATGTACTTCACTGAACATAGCAGCAAGTGCATGTGAGAATAGACCATATCCGCAATAGAGATCGATGAGTCTGGGTCTACTCCGTTCTGTATCTCTTGGATTAATCTCAGTGTTAGCAAATGCTCGAATTCTATCTACCATAACCTTCATCATCGGTACATTCACTTGAGAGAAAGTGAATGGACTTACGCGAAATTTTATATCATTGATGATTAATGATAATTCATCATAGCCAAATAATTTCTTGATGCGCATTGTGCCGGGTTCGAGTGATTTTTGATCGAGATAATATTCCGATCTTGTTGGATCATGATATACCCAAGCTGAGACAATCTTATGGGTAGTTTTAGAGAGCATCTCCCCGAGCATTTTTAGTTTACGAACGATTTCACCATTGAGATTTGCAACATTAAATATGACTGCTTTCTCACCTGTGTCTCGAATGATGAGAAAATTCATTGCTTCAGTCAATTCGCGATATGGTTTTGTAAGAAGTTTCTTACCTATAAGTTCATAAATCGTCTGATGGTCTTCTGGTTCGATGGCAGATTCAGCAATACTCATCATGCCTTTTTTGGGGAATGCCGAGGCTTGTTGATCACCAAATCCTAGCATGAGTGAATGTCCATTGAACATCACCTTTCTGCGAGTTGTGCCACGATAAGCGCGAGGTTTGGGTGCAGGGATGAGCGCGAGAATTTCACCGGGCAAATTAGTATCCATCCAGAATTTCGTGAATGCACTCACTTTCACCATTTGTTCTGTCATATAGGGATAGGCGGCCAGAGGTTCGAGTCCATTATGCACGCCTTCTGCATCGGGTCTTTCTGGCAATGCCATCAAGATATTGCGTGCAAATGGATCATCCAGCATAGATTTACGTTTGATCGGCTTGTGGAATCTTGGTTGCTCCTCTACTTGCTCACTAAAACGTTCTTGTTTTGGCGCCTTATGCTTCACAGGCTTGGATTTGCTTTTGAGGCCTAGGTAAAATGGTGTGTTTCCGGAGGACTTCTTCGGTGCTGATTTCTTTCTTCCAATCGCTGATTTCTTCGGTTTCATGCTTTGCAATCAATATGATGTGAATGCAAAGGTACGGAATAAATCATGACTGGGATTTATTGGATTACCTTGATTACTAGGATTAACATACCATAAGAATCTCACAATCCTACCAATCTCACAAATCCCCGTCTTGACTGGGATTTATTGGATTACCGTGATTACTGGGATTAACAAGATTGACATGATGCAAGAATCCTACAATCCTACAAATCTCTCAAATCTCCGTCTTGACTAGGATTGTTGGGATCACTGTGATTACCAGGATTGACATAATGCAAGAATCCTACAATCCCACGAATCTCTCAAATCCCCGTCTTGACTGGGATTGTTGGGATTACCGTGATTACTGGGATTACCATTCCATAAGAATCTCATAATCCTACCAATCTCTCAAATCCCCGTCTTGACTGGGATTTATTGGATTACCGTGATTACTGGGATTAACAAGATTGACATGATGCAAGAATCCTACAATCCTACAAATCTCA
>JACCDW010385612.1_pt1 | contig 16549 bp, 14 predicted proteins | sample 7449781 | NCBI WGS metagenome assembly JACCDW01 (sample SAMN15323449, study PRJNA562643) | freshwater metagenome | isolation source: river surface water | place: USA:Blue River Watershed | collected 2017-08-18
AAAAGCCAGCGTCAGACCTTTGCGAATGCTCAATTAAAAGCCCAATTGAACATCGAAATCGGGGACAACCCAAATGAAATCATTTTCAATTACAGCATCGATAAAAAAGCCATCAGGGAAAAAGAAGCGCTGCATGTTTACTTACCCTTTGCACTCCAAAATCCAACGTTATCTTATGGTGATGCAACCTTATTGAATTACCCTGATGATCAACTACCCGGCTCCAACAAAGAATTCATTTGTGTACCAGAAAAATTTATCCTTGAAGATGCCCGCTTTAAAATCACCATCTACACACCAGATTGCAACCTCATCGAAATCGGCCAGCCAATCAACGAACAACAGCAATTCGGTGCCAAAGTTTGGTCAAGAGAAACTCAAGATGTTTCCAAGCTTTATTTGTATGTCTTCAACAATTATTGGCACACCAACTACAAAGCCGACCAAGGCGGTCATTTAGAATTTAGTTTCAGAGTGAAGGTGGAGGAGAAGGACTTGTGAAAATTGCAAATTGCTTTGAAATGCTACTTCAATACCTGAAACTTTTCGAGGAAGCTTGCAGCACCGGATGAAAGTTTAAGAGAATAGCTACCGGTTTGAACCAAGGATAAATCAATGAAATCAGTGGCACTTCCTTGTTGAACAAGTTTGCCAGTAAGATCAAAAATTTCATAAGCATAAACCGTTTGATCTGGATTGCTAAGCTCAATAAAGTCTGAACTTGGGTTCGGGAAAATAGTGATGTGAGGTGCTGCTATTTCATTGGTGCCTAAATAGGCCATATAAGTGCAGCTCGGCGAAATTCCGGTTGAGAATTGGGCTACAACATTATCTTCAAAACATCTAAGTCCCGTAATAATAGTGGCATCGCAAGCATAACTCCATTCAGGATTTAGGTTGAATAAAAAATGTAAATCACCAATTCGTTCAATCACTACAGATTGGTATTCAAAATCTTCTAGGTCGGTAAAATGAGTCGTGTAGGTTACAAATTGTCTTTTAAGATCGATGCCATTGATATTTACAATGTTCACGGAGTCAATGCGCACTGAAATGGTGTCTTCGCCAAAATTATCCGGAACACGGATGTCCCAGGTATCACCAACGTTTGCACTAAAATTATAAAGCGTTTGATACGTATTTAATACTTGGTCGTAGAAATAAACGGTATCGTTGGCGTAATAAGTATATTTCACAGATTGATTATCTACACAAAAAAGGCTCTGATTGTATTGGAGTTTAGTGCACAAATGCCCTTCAATGGTGGTGTCGCCATTGGCAGTAATTGAAAGGTAATCTTCAACCACACTTCCTGATGGACCGGGCCAAACAACATATACATTTTTATAGTGCCAAGTACTTCCTTGCAAAGCAAAATATTGCGCATTTACTTGTAGCGACCCGCTGAATAAAACAATCAGCAAAAGGAATTTGTATAAATTTTTCATAGCCTGGTTTTGAGTAAAAATAAAAAATAATTCACAAAATAATAAAAAAATATTCCACAAAATAATTGCATTACCTTGATTATAAACGAGATAAACTGCGGTAGGGGGAGTTTTGTCACCTTTTTACTAAGTTTAACACTTACTATTTTAAGCAGCAATTAGCCAGCGAAAAGGCATGTCGAAAAGAAAACAATTTATGGAACTGTATGAACCTGTGCACGGGTCATTTGAGCGGTTCTGTAAGGCGCGTTCTTATGGGGTTTGCGATTTCAATGATTTGATGCACGACACTTTAATTATTGCATTTGAAAGATTTGAAGGTTTAAAAAATAAAGAAGCCTTTTTATACTTTCTATTTAGCATTGCCAATAAAGTGCATGCCAATTTTCGGAGAAAAAGCAAAACACAGTCCTTTTCAGACGTGAAAGGAATTGACAACACACCAGATGCGCACTTTTCTATTGAAAAAAAAATCCAGCACGATGAACTCTATGAAGCGCTTAATCTTTTGACAGAAGAGTATCGCAATTGCCTCATATTGTTTGAAATAGCGGGTTTTTCAATCAAAGAAACGGCCGCCATTCAAGAATGTAGCACTGATGCCGTCAAGCAACGTTTATCGAGAGGAAGAAAAATGCTAGCAGCTGCTTTGACCGAAAAAACGACAAAAACCATCGTTTCATGAGAGATTTAGATTTACTATTTAAAGAAAAACGAGAAGAACCAACCACGGTTTCTATTGAGCTCGTCCAGTCATGGATCAATGGAGGGGCGCTACTTGCAGGCTTATTAGCAACACTTAAAAAATTATTCACTAAAAAATCTTGGCTTATGTATACCAGTATATCATCAATCGCAATTGTTACTTTATTGACAATTTTTCAATTCTCGGCACCTAAAACCGAAGCATTGAGCATCAATAAACAAAAGAAAAATCCGGTTAATACTTCTGCAAAAACACTTACCAATAAACATGTTCAACCTACTATTTTAGATCTAAAAAATAGTGACGAGCCAAGCAATGGCCAAGAAACGCTATTGACTAAAATGACGCAAGCTATTCCTATTTTGAATACGCCGAGCGCTGATTTAAAATTAATCGAACCCAAACTAAACGCAGCACCTCAAACGTTCGTTAATAACGATACAACTAAATATTTTGATCGAATTGATGTGAATGGCATTGTTCATTTCACACTCGTAAAGGGTGCCAATTGTTCTGTGAACAATATGGTGGCAGTTAAAGATGGGGGTGAAGTATTTAAGTATTCAGTTAAACAGGGAACTTTATTTTTAGAAGGTATTGCAGAGGGTGCAGCCTCAGAATTGATTATTACTGTTCCAGATTTAAAGAGAATTAAAACGAATGGTATCTGTGAAATTTATACGCAAACTACATTCAATGCCACAGATTTGGAATTAAAGTTAAACGGTGAAACACAATTGAATCTTGATTTAAATGTCAAAGACTTGGAAATCAATATCAATGGTAAAAACAGCGGTAAATTAAATATCCAAAGTCAAACGCTTGATTTGACCATCAACGGAATAAATGATGTAGAAGTTTTTTGTATTGTTGATCGAAGTTGGATGGATATCAATGGATTGGGAAAGCTTGAATTTCGAGGCAGCTCACATTCTTCAATGATGGAAATCAATGGACAGAATAAATTTAATGGAGAAGCTTTTACATCTGATGAATTGATTTTGAAAGTAACTGGCATCAACCAGAAAATAGAAACAACTGTTTCGAAGGAATTAGATGTGGATATTTCTGGTTCCAATAATGTCATTATTCATGGTTCTCCAATTGAAGTGAAGCAAAATGTAGCACCTACTTCGAAGTTGAAGATGAAGTAATTGTTGAAACATTGTACTATCTTTAACCAAACGATCCCCTCATCCTCAAACCCTTTCCATGCGATTTATTTTACTTACACTCCTCGTATCTTCAACATTTATTTTTCGTGCACAACTAAAATCAGAGCTGAGCTTTAGTGCGGTGAAAGGCGTATTGATGCAAAACAATTTATATTTCACTTCAAATAATTACGATGCCTACGGCCCTTACTCTGGGGTTAACCTAAAGTGTAATTCAAGTGCTGGTATACAGGTCAATTTTCAAGACTTCATCGCAAAAAGTAAATGGTATTATCTGGTAGCTTATGACCGCAAATGGTTGGACTATTCTACAACTCTTTACAGTGAATATTACGATCCAAATACGGCATTTAATCATGTGAAGGAGTTGCAGTTTTACGATCAAATTGAATCCTTTAGCTTAGATTTTGGTCGACGTTTTCAATTGATCAATGAAAAACTAAGTTGTGATGTAAACGTGGGCCTGACCTACCGGACTTTTGATGACAATATCATGGGAACTATAGATTCAGAAAGCTTCGGAGATAACGTGGTGTCAGAAAATCCGATAGCTGTAGGAGATTTTCTCTACGACGTTAGGTTAGACTATTCTAAAATGTCGAAAATGACGCTGAACGCGCAAAGCACAATTAAATATCATTTGAACAATCGACTGGCGTTCAATTTCTTGCTATCCTTTGCTGGTCGTATAAGTGGAGAATACGACATGCAGGTGACAACTAGGGTGGAGGACGAAGAAATTTCACCAGGTGTCATCCTTCAACTTTTCACAATTCAACCAGGATTCACTTTAGGTAACGTTGTCACAAACTATTTGAATTTAGGCGTTGGTGTGACGTATAAGTTTTAGCAAGCTGTCAAGTATTATTCTTCTTCTTCTTCTTCTTCTTCTTCTTCTTCTTCTTCTTCTTCACAAAAGCAAATACATGGCCATCGGGGTATTGATCCTTTACAAAAAGAATAGTCTGGGTTAATTGAATAGGTTGGATCATCGGTGGGGTTAAGTTAGGCTTGAATTTAATTTAATTTAATGATAATCAAAAGATTATAATACTAAAAAAAGTAAGCACAACTCCTTTAATTCATTTTTTTCGTTTTGGTTATTGTCTATGAACTTAAAATTAGAAAAAATGAAAAAATTAAAATACTTACTTATTTTTTTAGCCCTTGTGGGTAGTTACGATTTATTCGCCCAAAATGCCATCACCACTACACCAACAAGTTCTAGTTTTACGTGTAATGGTACAGCAACTCTTGACACTACAAATGTGGATGTTGCTTCCATTATTTGGGAAGAGGTTTCGGCCTTACCTGTGGTTTTTGCAGCAGGTGTAGATTCAATTACAAACTTATGTGCGGGGTACTATTCCGTAACCTTTTCATTGAACGGAACCCTAACCACTCAGTATTTTACAATTGTAGAATTAATTCCATCTCCTTGCATAGGTTATTCGTTAAATATGTCCATTACCCATTGCTCAAATGCAACATCTTGCGATGGGTCAGCGACTATAAATGTCCAGAATGGAGTGGGCCCTTTTTCTTATTGGTGGGTAAACATCGGTACGTTAAGCACTAATAGCCTCACAAATTTATGTCCTGGCTATTATTTATGTGAAGTAACTGACGCAAATGGCTGCATAGATGTAGTTGAAGGCATAGTTCAGGATTCAACTCAAATGACCGGAGACACCATTATTTTTGTCAACCCTGGGAATTGTTCCAATCCGATCGGAATGATCAGCGATACCGTCGAGAATTGCAGCTTTGATTATAACACCGTGAGTAATGTGTTTATTTTTGATATTCAAAATATGACAAACAATCCTTTAGATACCGTTACGGTGTGGTGGAATTTTGAGGATACAGTCAATTTGAATTATGGATCTTTTACTACACAATATACTGGAATAACCAGTGGAGGCTGTTACGAGTTTGAAGCAGTTGTCTTTTGCTTTCAGAAATCACAAACGTACCATCAAATCAATGTACATGAAACAAGTTTTTTAGAGCTTTCTCAAACGCAAGAACTTTCCTTAAAAGAGAAAACAATTGTCCGTATAACTGATGTCATGGGAAAATCTTGTACTCTTGAACCTGGGAAACTATGTCTTGTTACCTATGATGATGGCTCAATAGAACGCGTGTTTAAGGTGGAATAAATCCTTTTTTACTCATATATGAAATCGTGTATTTAACTTTGAATATCCGATAACCGCCAGAATTGAATCCTGAAATAAATAATTACAACAAAAGTCAAATCCCAACAGATATTGAAATTTGCGAATTCATTGCCCAAATAATTGACAGTGAACTGATTGGTTCAGAAAGCAAAATTTGGCACGCTCATCCAGTATGGTTTTTAGATGGTAATCCGATAGTTGGATACAGCAAGCAAAAAAAAGGCATCCGCTTGATGTTTTGGAGTGGTGCAGACTTCGATGAAGAAAATCTAGGAATATTAGGTGGAAAATTCAAAGATGCATCTATCTTTTACAATGACATTTCAGAGGTTGACCCGAAAGAATTGAAACGATGGCTTTTTAAAGCACATGAGATTCAGTGGGATTATAAAAACTTAGTGAAACGAAAAGGAAAGTTAGAGCGACTCAAATGAGAGCTATTTTCGGTCTTTTTGTTTTTAATACTTATCAAAACAAGTTTTGACCTCATTTAAAAACAAAAAACCCAACACATTGTGCTGGGTTTTTCGCTTTAGTGACCTCGTCAGGATTTCAGATCCTTCCTCGGAACGTGCAGTGGACAAAACACCTTTATTCGCTGCGCTCATACGGACATTTTTATCAGGATTGCAGATCCTCTCGTATTTGTTCAATCCAAGCATAGAAACCCCAGCCTTGCTGCGCAAAACTGCGTTTTTTGTTTTTTTTGTTTACACCAATAAATTGGTGACACAATACAAAACAAAAAACCCTGATGTAAACATCAGGGTTTCTTTTAGTGACCTCGTCAGGATTCAAACCTGAAACCTTCAGAGCCGTAATCTGATGCTCTATTCAGTTGAGCTACGAGGCCGATTTCGACTGCAAAGATAAGAACTTTTTTACAATTGCAATGTTTTATAAGAAAAATCAACTTGAAAAAACTCTTGTTTGTCCTATCCGTAGTCGGACTTTTATTCATTATTTTAATGTCTTTTATGCGTTCATCAATTGAAACTCCTGACTATGAAGTACTTCGTGTTTTGACACGCAAGGCAGAGATCAGACGCTATCCGTCGCTCATTTTAGCACAAACACAAATGACTGCAGCTCCCTACAGTCAAAATAGCAGCACAGGCTTTCGAAGAGTGGCTGGCTATATCTTTGGTGGCAACGAACAAGGGCAGAAAATTGCCATGACTTCGCCTGTCATTATGGAAATGGGAACTGAAACTGCAGTGGCTTTTGTGATGCCGAAGCAGTATAGCATGGACGCTTTGCCGAACCCAAGTAACGCGAATGTGAAGCTTGAAAAACAAGCAGAAAGAACCTTGGCTGTATTGCGTTTTGGTGGGTATACCAACGATGCTAAAATTGCAGAAAAGGCGCAGGAATTGCGCGAACTCCTCCAAAAAGAGGGGATTGCCCATCAAGAGAAATTGATCTATATGGGCTACAATGCCCCTTGGGATTTCATTGGCCGCAGAAATGAGGTGGCTTTTGAGTTGAATTAATTTGGTGTAAATAGCTCCTTGAGTTCAGCAAGAACATGAATATCTTCTATGGTTGATGGAATTTCATAGTGCTTGTGCTCAAGCATGAGTCTCATTGTTTTTCTAAGTACTTTCCCTGATCTTGTTTTAGGTAGTCTTTGTGCAATATAAACTAATTTTAGGCAAGCAATTGCACCGATTGTATGACGAATCAGTTGCACAATTTCAGTTTGAATGTCTGCCGATTCGAAACCTTCTTTTGTCACTACAATAGCAATCGGAATTTGTCCTTTTAAGGCATCGTCGACGCCAACTACGGCGCATTCAGCAATGGCCTGATGGCTACCAATTATTTCTTCCATTTCTCCGGTGCTGAGTCGATGCCCTGCCACATTGATGACGTCGTCTACACGTCCCATGACATAAAAATAACCCTCAGAATCTTTGTAACCACCATCCCCAGAAGTATAATAGCCAGGGAAATGATCCAGGTAGCTTTCTTGAAATTTTTGCTCGTCTTCCCATAATGTTTGCATGCAGCCTGGAGGTAAGGGGAGCTTGATGGCAATGAATCCTTCGCTTTGTTCTGGTAGTTCTTGCCCCGCTTCATCTAGAATTTGAATATTAAAACCACAAACAGGTTTGCCTGCAGATCCGGCCTTTGGGGTAGGAAGATCCAATGCTTGCATCATTCCTAGCATAGGCCATCCAGATTCAGTTTGCCACCAGTGGTCAATAACGGGTCTTTCAATGAGCTCGTGAAGCCACTGATAAGTGGTGATGTCACAGCGCTCACCAGCGAGAAAGAAATATTTTAAACTAGAAGTGTCATATTTTTTATAAAATTCACCGTTCGGATCTTCTTTTTTTATGGCTCTTATGGCAGTTGGAGCTGCAAAAACATGGTTGATTTGATATTGTGAGACAAGCCTCCAAAAGGCACCTGCATCCGGAGTTTTAATGGGTTTTCCTTCGTACAAGACGGTACTGCAACCATGGATTAATGGCCCATAAGCAATAAAAGAATGCCCTACTACCCAACCTAAATCACTCGCAGAAAAAAACACATCACCATCTTGCGCATTATAGAATTCTTTCATGGCAAATTTCAGGGCCGTGGCATATCCACCAGTATCTCTTTGTACCCCCTTTGGTTTTCCCGTTGTGCCCGAAGTATATAAAAGATAGAGTGGGTGTGTACTTTCAACCCAAACAGGTTCATGGACTAGAGGTTGCTGAATGAGGTCGTTAAAATTGAGGCCTTTCTGATAATAGCTTTCTGGAAATTGGGTTTTTCTGTAATGTACAATTGTATGTCTGGGTTGGTGTTTACTGAGCTCCAGCGCCCCCTCAATAATTGGCAAATAAGGAATTTGTTTGTTGATTTCGATACCATAATTTGCTGTAATTAATACCTCTGGTTTACAGTCATCTATGCGGATGGCAAGTTCATGGGCTGCAAATCCACCAAAAACAACGGAATGCGTTATGCCAATTCTTGCACAAGCAAGCATAGCAATAATGGCCTCTGGAATCATTGGCATGTAAATGACTGCACGGTCTCCTTTTTTCAGCCCCAATTTGTGTAAACCACCTGCAAATTTGGCGACATCATTTCTTAATTGTAGAAAGGTATATTCTCGTTTTTGATGACTCACAGGAGAATCCCAGAATAGCGCAATATCATGGCCTCTACCTTGTTCTATGTGATAATCAAGGCATAAATAAGACATGTTTAGTTGTCCATCGACAAACCAATCTGCATAGCCATTTGCTCGTTTTGATAGTATTTCTTGCGGTTTTTTATGCCAAGAAATTTCTTGACTTACATTTTTCCAGAATCCGATTGGATCTTGAATACTGAGTTGCTGAAATGTATGTTGATTCATGTGCTTATTTTGCTACATGAATTTAGTTATAAAGTAAGAAGGAAATTTTATAACTATACTATTTTAGCATCATTTACTGAGGTGCTGCTGGACCTCGGCTAAAAGCTGTTTAGAGGAAAAAGGTTTGGTGATATAAGCAACGGCGCCTAATTCAATACCTTTTTGAATATCAGCTTCTTTACTTTTTGCACTTAAGAAAATGATCTTGATGTGTTTTGACCACTCTTTTGATTGAACCTCTTTGCAAATTTCATAGCCGTCAACATCGGGCATCATGATGTCTAGTAATACGAGTTCAGGAACTTCTGTTTCGATCAGTTCGAGCGCTTCTGCTCCGTTTCTAGCAACAAAAACATGGAAGCCGTTTTTTCTCATGAGATAATCCAGTGATAAAAGGATATTTGGATCGTCATCTACAATAAGAATTTTTGAGGTATTCATGTTAGGCTATTTTCGGTAGCAAAATTAGGAATAAAGAAGCTAAGCGCTGTGCCTTCGTCAACTTTACTTGTTAAATGAATCTCGCCATGATGTAATTCTATAATCCTTTTGCAAATGGCAAGACCCAAACCACTTCCAATGGGTTTTTTAAGTGTTTGATTTTTCGCTTGAAAAAACTTGTTGAATAATAAATGTTGTTCGTCTTCTGGGATGCCTTTGCCATTGTCTTCAACCGTGAATTTGGTGCATGCTTTTTCTTGTTCCAATAAAATGTGAATGCAACCGCCTTCTGGAGTAAATTTTAATGCGTTTGATACAAGATTCGTGAGTACCTGTCCTAAAAGATCGGGATCTGCATCGATATTTTTGATTTCTCCCAAAATTTTAGTTTTTAGAGTAACTTTTTTTAGATCTGCCATGGTTTCAAATCTTTGAATTGTGTTCATCACAAGTGCCGTAGGGTCAAAGTGGCTGAGTTGTAGTTGTTGGTTGCCATTTTCAAATCTTTCGAGTAATAATACTTGTGTGATCAAATGACTCATGTGCTCAATTTCTTTGACCACTCGATCTAAAAAGTCTTGTCTTGTGGCTTCTGGCATCTCAGGGTCCATTTGAACGAGTTCAGACATCGCTCTTATGGATGTAAGAGGAGTTCTGAGTTCGTGAGTCACTGTATAAAGAAATTCATCCTTTAATTGATCCACTTCTTTGAGCTGGCGATTGACTTGAGTAAGGGCTTCTGTCGCGCGTTGTAATTCGATAGATTTTCTTCTTAATTCTTTATTTAGTTCTCTTGACTGTTGAGATTCTTCCAGTATTTTTAATACTTCGTCGATAGAAATGTCTTCATCCTTCGTGACACTACTTACCATAATTCTAGCTGAAGCAGCGCCTATTACTCCAGACAGAATCCTTTCAGAGAAATCGATGAGGCGAGGATCTGCAAGTAGGTCTTGCTCGCTAAATTCGATCTGATTTCGTTTGGCATATCCTGCTAAAAGTTGATTGGCTCTTTTTTTACCAATGAAGTTTGCTAAAAGAATTCGTAGGTCAGGTATCGTTGCAGTCCGACGCCAAACACTTTGTTGATCTAAAGCATGCTTATGGATGTTAACAAATACCTCGGCTTGTAATAACTCTTGTTGTTTTTGTTTAGAATAAATCGAACCAATAAACACGCCCGCTAAATTGAAAAATAGACTCCAAAAAATTGAATGAGATAACGGAGCAAAACCTTTTAGACCAAAAAGAGCGTGTGGATTTAAAAAGCCTAAGCCGAAGGGTCCTTCGATGAGAATACGGTGATCAAAAAAACCAGCATCGACAAAAGATGGAAATACTAGTGTGTAAAACCAAATGCTAAACCCGAGTAGTAATCCAATAATGGCGCCATTTTTACTTGCTTGTTTCCAATATAAGCCAATGAGCATGGCAGGTGCAAATTGAGAAACGGCAGCAAAGGAAATCAATCCAATATTTACTAATGAAAAATATTGTGCAATGTTTTTTTCATATAAGTAAGCAAACACTAGAATAAAGATGATTCCTATTCTTCTGATCCATTTAATTTGCTGACTAAAACTCTCATCAATCTTTTTCTTGATGCCTGGTATTCCAACGATGATAGGCATGACTAAATTATTACTGATCATGGTAGAGATGGCAATAGTCTCTACGATGATCATACCTGTAGCAGCTGAAAATCCTCCGATAAAAGTAAAGATGCTGAGTAATTCTGAACCTGTAGCTAAAGGCAAAGAGAGTACAAAGGTATCTGGGTTGACATTTTGCCCCGTGAAATAAATTCTACCAGCAAAAGCGATTGGGAGTATAAATAAGTTGATTAAAAAAAGATAAAGTGGAAGGAGCCACATTGTTTTATTGAGATTTTTCTCATCCGTATTTTCAATGACGGCTACCTGAAATTGTCTTGGTAAAAAGAAAAAGGCCAATAGGGAAGCAATGATCAAGAAAAACCAATCTAAATAGGCGCCGGGTTTAATGGTAAAGAGTTGGTTTAAATCAACGTTGTTATTAGCCTGATTAAAGATATCAGAAGGGCCATCAAAAAGATAAAAGCAAACAAATATGCCGACCGAACTCAAGGCAATAAGTTTTATTATGGATTCAAAAGCAATGGCGCCAAGCAAACCCTTATGCTGTGCTGATGCATCAGAACTTCTTGTGCCAAAGAAACTGATGAATAAACCAAGTGCTAAAGTAAAGTAGAAGCCAGAGTCACGGTAGAAATACTTTGCTTGTGCAGGGCTTTTGTCCACTAATAGATTAAAGCTTGAGGATATCGCTTTGATTTGCAGGGAAATGTATGGAATTACACCAATAATAACAAGCAGGGTAACCACCATTCCGATGGTAATGTTCTTGCCGTACCTGGCCGAGATAAAATCGGCAATACTGTTGATCCTTTGGAATTTTGAAATCCGAATAATTTTGCCTAAAACAGGGATCATAAAAAAAGCCCCAATGGTTGGCCCAATATAAATAGCAAGAAATTCAATACCATCAGCTGCAGCTTTACCAACACTTCCGTAAAAGGTCCAAGCCGAGCAATATATTGCCATTGTCAAAGCATAGATATATGGCGAATTAAGTAGAGATTTTGCCCAGCTTTTTCGAGAAGATTCAAAAAAAACAGCTATGCCAAATAAGATCAGTAGATATACAATAGCAAACGTGATTACCAACCATTGATTCATCTTTTGGGTTTTTTAATGATCAAAAGAACAAGGATAAAAAATGCCCATAGTAAGAATACATTGATGTATAATTTTGGGATACCAAAATAGCCTAGGTTTGGGATATTCATGATTTCCATTATTGGGAAATTAAAAACAAGGAAGCAAAATATACCTAGTAGTACTAATTTGACGATTTGAATCTTGGTATTCACTCGATTAATTTACAACGAATTATTTCTAAAGCAAAATGCCTCCGTATAAACAGAGGCATTTTTTTAAGGATTTTCAAAGCAATTAAATTTCTTTTGAACTGCTTGGAAGTTGGTCATATTCTCCTTTGAACGAATAGTAGCCAAAGATGATCATACCGATGCTCACCGGAATAAAGATGAGTAGAATAATACCCCATTGTAATGCAGTATTCGTTCTAGCTACTCCCTCGGCGGCCAGGTTTATTTTTTCTCCTGCTTGTTGAAACATAAGAATTACAGCGAGTGGAGCCAGGATCATCCAAGCTAAACCCAATAATTTTTTAATTGTATTCATAGTAATGTTATTTATAAAGTTTAGTCTGCTACATTTTCATCAATCTTGTTCGAAAGATAGAAAACACCAATAATTAAACAAAGAGACGCAATTCCGATCGGGTACCAGAGTCCTGAAAGTGGGGTAGAGCCCGGGAAACTTGCAATCAGGGTGGCAATAAATGGAACTAATCCACCAAAGACACCATTTCCAATATGATAAGGCAACGACATAGATGTATATCTGATTTTTGTTGGGAAAAGTTCCACTAAAAAGGCAGCAATCGGACCATACACCATTGTAACTAATAAAATTTGATAGAACACAAGACCCACAAAAATCCAAAAGGTATTACTTGCTAATTTTTTATCCTGTTGAATGGTTGTGACCTCTGGTGCTTTAGTATCGTCAGCAAATTTTTTAGTCGTAGTAACTTCATTGTAAGAGGCCCCATTAGCTAATGTTTTTGCAATTGTAACTGTGTATAAGCTGTCTTTTGAGTCTTTCACCAATTCACTCTTTTGTGCAGGCGCAGCGCTACTCAGAACAGTCGCTTTGGTGTAGTCAGAATGATCTAGGAAATATTGATAAATGGGTCTGTAACTCACTATACCTAGGAACATACCAGCCATCATGATCCATTTTCTTCCGACTTTATCTGACCACGAGCCAAAAACAATAAAGAAGGGAGTTGCTAAAGCAATCGCTATAATTAGAATATAGCGCGACTCATTGAAATCAAGTTTACAAGCATTTTCTAAAAACGATTGCGCATAGAATTGTCCAGTATACCAAATAACACCTTGCCCCATTGTTGCTCCGAATAGTGCCAATAGCACCATTTTGAAATTAGCGCGGTTTCTGAAGCTTTCTTTAAGCGGATTAGTAGAAATTTTACCTTCACTTTTCAATTTAGTAAATTGCGGAGATTCGTGCATAGAAACGCGGATGTATATTGATACGATAACTAACACGATAGAAATTAGAAACGGAATTCTCCATCCCCAATCAGAAAAAGCTTCTGCACCTAAAGATGATTTAGTAAGTACAATAACCCCTAGGGAAAGAAATAACCCGAGTGTAGCCGTGGTCTGAATCCAACTTGTGAAAAAACCACGACGGTTTGCCGGTGCATGTTCAGCTACATAGGTAGCAGCTCCTCCATATTCACCACCGAGCGCCAAACCTTGTATTAACCGAAGAATGAGTACTAAAATAGGCGCGGCATATCCAATGGAGGCATAGCTTGGAATAAGACCAATTAGGAATGTTGAGCCTCCCATTAGTACGAGTGTAAGTAAGAAGGTGTATTTTCTACCGATTAAATCTCCTAAGCGACCAAAAACTAGGGCGCCAAAAGGTCTCACGATAAAACCAGCGGCAAAAATGGCCAATGTGTTGATCAGTGCTGATGCTCCGGCATCAGATGGGAAAAGTTGTTTTCCGATAATGGTAGCTAAACTACCAAAAATGTAAAAATCATACCATTCGATCAGTGTGCCCAACGAGGAGGCACCAATGACCTTGGTAATACTGTTTTGTTTGCTTGCGTTCATAATTATATAGATTTAGGGGTTTACAAATAAACTTGGAATTGTACCGTAAATTCATTTTTGCGGTCAATCATATGAATTGCTGACCATTTTTGCCCAGGTGTTTCATAGGCAAAAATAGGACGTGGTCTGTAATTCATTGTTATTTTGGCGCTGTGTCCGGCTAAAAACCAATTCACTCCAAAGTCAGGGATTAAAATTTTATCGGCAATACGTTCGTAATTAGCCAGCATTAGACTTGCATAGGGTTGAAACCTACCAATCTTTTTGATTTTTGGAAGCGCAATTCCCGCTTGCCCAAAAATAACAGAACCAGTTCCGATGGTAGGTACTGCATTGCCGCCGCCGTTAAATGAGGCTAAAGCTGCATTAGTTCCGTTTGTTGGGTTCATCAGACCAATATTTCGAACATAGTTGGCACCCATATCTGCATAGGTGTAAGAAGCATATGCGGTGAGCGCAAATTTTTTCTCTTTATCGAGTGGCATGTCTAAAAACGCGTCGGCTGAAACAAATAGTTGAGAGTGGTTGACCGTATCAACTTTATTTGAATTTTCATTCAGGCTAGCTGACCACATGGCATCTTTATGTTGATAAAATCCAAGACCAATATTGAATACTTTTTTAGTCCCGATATACGTGCCTACTTGAAATGGCAACACATTACTTTCGATATCCCAAAACTGATATTTCATGTATCCTGTGTAAGCAACATGTGGTTGTCCTCCGTAACGATATGCGGTGCTCGTAACACCATGACTAGCCAGCGCGGTATCTAGAGTTGCCAACGCATTTCCTTTGGCAATTGCAAATGGGAAATTGAGTGAAACACGGTAGTCTAGTCTTTTGTCCTTTGTGATTTGTCCTTTCGCAAATAAGCCATATTGACGAGCAAACTGATCAGTAGCTTCAATGTTTTGCCAACTAAAAATAGGAGAATCTAAACCTAAAAAATTGAGGGTCGAGGCACTTGATAATCGTGATGGACCAATATTGTATTGTAAACCAGCACCAAGCCAAAGATGATCTTTATACACACGGTGTTCAATGTAAGCGTCATGCATAAAGAGTTGTGGTTTCTTACCATCGGCACCACTTGCTCCCTGACCATTGGCTCCTCCACTTATTTGATTGGCATTATTGATTCCAAAATGGGTTACTAACATGAAGTTAGGATTGATTTGCGTGTGCAACAAAAAGCGAGATCTACGCAAACCCATATCCCATTGTTTGTCTTGTGGTGTCCCGTTAATAGTAGAGCCCGGGTTGTTTTCGTTGTGGCGCACCCATACCTGATGCCAATTTAAAATGCGAATGTATTTTTTACCTGTTGTATCCAGCGCAATTTTAATACCTGCGCCATAACCATCGGTACCTTGGGCCTTGGCTTGTTGGCTTGCTCCAAAAAAGAGGCAACAACTCAAGGTTGCTAGAATTAAATTCTTTTTTTTCATGTAAGTAGTTTTTTGTTTAGCAGGACCAAGATTGAAATTTGTACTTAATTGAGTTCAAATCAACTATACTTACTGTTAAGAATATAGTTATTATTTTTTAAATTTATCCCATTGTATCAGCATGTATTTATCTCCAATTTCAGTAATGATCATTCCCTTTCCTTTTACATGTTCAATTTCACTCAGGTGCTGGATTAATTCTGAATGCTTGAATACGCGATAACTCGGTTTATAATGTTGCATTTCAGGAACTTGAATTTTATATTTTTTGATCCAGTTCATGACCGATACATGACTCACGCCAATTAATCTTTCTATTTCTCGTAAGCTTACACCTTCTATATGTAGTTGTAAGGCTTTAATAACAAAGTATGGATCTATTGTTTTTCCATCCTTAAATACCGTAAAAACATAGTTGCAGTTTTTGCAAAGATACCTTTGCTTGTTTTTGATGACACCGCTCTTAGTGATTTGATTTCCTTGACATTTAGGACATTTTTTGTTTTCCATGTGACCAAGATAAATAATATACCTATACTAATTTTGCATAACTATATTAATTTAGCACAAATTAGAATTTGTAAAAAGTCTGAATCACTTAACTTCGTTCGACTAAATTGAAACTAAAATGAACTACCCTTACCAACTACAGACTTTCCAAGATTATCAAGCAGCTTACAAACAGAGTGTTGAGGACCCAAGTGCTTTTTGGGCCAACATTGCTGAAAATTTTACTTGGAAAAGAAAATGGGACACTGTCCTAGATTGGAATTTCAAGGAGCCCCAAATATCTTGGTTTAAAGGAGCCCAACTCAATATCACCGAGAATTGTTTGGATCGTCATTTAGCAACCAGAGGAAATGAACCGGCCATCATATGGGAATCGAATAATCCAGATGAACACCATCGGGTCTTGACCTACAATGAATTGCATTTCAAGGTGCAACAGTTTGCCAATGTGCTGCTCAATAATGGCGTCAAAAAAGGAGATCGCGTTTGTATTT
>JACCDW010210009.1_pt1 | contig 16548 bp, 14 predicted proteins | sample 7449781 | NCBI WGS metagenome assembly JACCDW01 (sample SAMN15323449, study PRJNA562643) | freshwater metagenome | isolation source: river surface water | place: USA:Blue River Watershed | collected 2017-08-18
ATTAATAATATGAATAGCGCATTAACACAATTAGAAGGAAGACTACGTGGCGAATTTGCAGGACGTAATATTACAGACGATGAACTCACATCAAGAATTCAGCCTATAGTGAATACAATGAGAGATAACATTATAGGGTATATTCAGCAGACTCCACCTGTTGCGCAAACGGGTGTACCTGCCGATGTTCAAGCTGCAATAGAAGAAGCAGTTGCGAATATACCAAACCAAGAACCGATTAACATTGAAGAGATTAAACAACAAATTCGCGAAGAGTTTGGGAAGCGTCTTGATGAAGTTGAAGCAGAAATTCCTGTTCTTAAAGCGAAAAATACTGAACTTGATGGTAAGAAAATGAATAAAAAGGAATATGAAGAACGTATAGGACAATTAACAGGGCAAATTACTGGACTACAAACACAAATTAGTAATATAGAATCTCGGCCTCAGCCTCAGGCTCCGTCTCAAGTTTTTAGACCAGAACTTGTACGTATTGGACAATTTCAACCTATTGAGCGACAAGATACCAGACAATCATCACTACCTCCTATTGCGCCCCCACCTTCTAGAAATATTTCAGTTGGTAGAAGTGAAAGTGCGCAAATAACTATAAATGAAAATAAAATACCAAAAGCATTTCCCCTTTTTTATAAAGAAATGAAAAAATCGGCCACATCTGATATTGATCAAGAATTGAAAACAATTTTTGGTATAACAAGTACAATAAATGAATCTACAAAAAATTTTTATGAATATACAATTAAAGAATTTATTAAAAATTTAAGAAATTTTCGTAATCTATTAGACACCATTAATTTACCAGAAGGAGCAAAAATTAAAATAGATGGGGATGAGAAAGAAACAACAATACGCACAAAAATAGATGGCAAGGAAAATAATAAACCAAAAAATTTCAAAGAACTTTTATCCTATTATTATAATGATTATAAAATAATAGAAAATAAAAAAACCATTATAAAATCAATTAAAAAATTAGTAGATGAGAAAATAAAAAAACATCCAGAATCAATCCCTAAAGTACCAATCAGCGATTTTTCTGACGCGGTAAACCTCAAGAAATTTATGGAAATACAAATGACTCAAATTATATATGGTATCTTTTTAATTTTTACAATATGTTCATCCGTAGGAAATAAATCACGTCAAGAAATTACAGAAATTGTAATTAATCAAATTAAAGAAAATTTTGGAGAAAATATGTTAATTAAATTATTTGGAAGTTCAAATAATAATGATTATTCTATCAGAAAGAATTTAAGTGGAACACATGAAATATCAATATTTCATAATAGACGAGACGAAGTATATGATATTTATAAGAATAATAATAATAATTATTTTATTAATAAAAATGGCGGCAATTTAGAGAAAACAATGGATACAATCCGAAAAGTTTTAATTTATAATATTAAAGAACAAACACCTGTTCTTGGTCTTCCTGAATGGAAAGATAAATCAATAGAAAAAGTTAAAAAACCAAATAAAACACACAAACTTGTAAAAATTCCTGAAGGGTTTGACGAAATGAAAGTTTCTGAAACATATGCATGTAATTACTTTTTAGCATATAAAAATCAAATTGAAAAAGAATTTGGTGAAGATGAACATTGTATAGCGGCACGATCAGAAGGAGTACCACTTTCATTAGATGGTCAATATACTTCAATTTTACCAAGCAGTGGGACTGGTTCTTTTTCAGACCAATTACAAGAACTTCTGCGTAGTCAGGAACAAAAAAGACCGGTATCAGGATTACCAACATTTGTTTCATTACAACCCTATAATCCTACTCAATCTCAAAACCCAACACATAGAATTTCTCCTATATCTGGACTTCCTTTTGGTGCCGTATTGGGAAATAGAAAAAGCGCATTTACACCCAAAACATCTAAAGATCCATTCAAATTAGTAACAGCTATAGAACCATCTAAAGGTGGCGCTCAATCCCCCAACATCTTCCGTCTTCTTGCCTATGCTCAACTTGGCGGTACTGAAGAGGAAGAAGTTGCGGGTATCTTAAAACAAGATGGTGGCCTGAATGCACAAGCTCATTTAATAAAGACATTGATGTCAGCAGACCCAGAATTATAATAATGAGCCAGCGCAGCCGCCTCCGCTTTTAGTCCATCCCCAGTATGCGCATACACCGCCGCACCGACCAACAGCGATTCATACGGCACAGCAGGGTCCATCCCAATAGGCGGAACCCACAATACCGGCTTTCCATCCGCCGCAATCCCAATGAGCTGAGGCTTTGAAGACATTTTCCACGTTTTGATATATATACATCCAAAATATACATATCAATTTTAATCCAAAGATAATTCCTATCGTGTTTCCCCAAAGTCTGCACTACCCCACAAAGTGGGGATGGTCTAAAAGACCAGCAGGGGTTGTGATTTTTATTATTTTTATGGGATCCGGTCCTTTCAAAATATTCATATTACCATTATTTACCCTTTTATTTTTCAAAAATCCCAGACTACATGGCATGTTAGAATGTAATTCAGGACATCGGATCCAGTGCTCTGGCTCCAGCCGGCTGGCAATGTATATCGGTTCCAGAAATCAGAAAAAACAACATCCCATGTTAGAAATCAACATCCCTATGTCCGTTCCAAAGTTGACCCGCGGCGGTATGATTCTGATTGGTGTCCTTGTTGTTGCCCTAGTCTATGTCTATTTCAACTACAACATTCGCGAAGGTTTTGCCCAGCGCGGTGCCATTGAACCTCCGTCGGCGACCCCTGTCGGCACTTTCACTATGTACTACGCCGACTGGTGTGGTCACTGCCAGAAAGTGAAGCCGGTCTTCCAGGAACTCGTGAGCCAGAGCCCCATTTTGGTCGGTGGGCGCACTATTACCATTGCCATGGTCAGCCCCGAAAAAGAGCCTGCTAAGGCGGCGGGTATTGATATCCAGGGCTACCCCACATTCATCTATAAGGATGCGGCGGGTAATTCCAAGCCGTACAACGGCGACCGCTCCATGGATGGCTTTATGGAATTCCTGAAGATTCAGGCCAAGGCGGCTTAAAGACGCCGGCCAAGGCGGCTTAAAGACGCCGGCCAAGGCCGCATAAGAGGCTGACCAAAGGCGGCTTAGACTACCTAAAGCCTTGCTTGCGTCCCTCTACACTTATATTATTTCATCTTATAGAATAATATAATGGAATCCAACTCGGATGATGAATATGAGCCATGGCTTGGATGTTATATGGGACGTACAGGGGCAAAATCTAGCTCGCACTATAGGAATTATTATTATTTGAAACCTGAATTTTGCGCACAATTTGGTCTTGACTCTGAAAAGATTTACACATATGGAAATATGGAGGATGCAATTATTGATTATGCAAAAAAGAATGCCGGCATTGAAAGGCATAATATAAATTATGACTCTGTTCTCTGGTCATTTCTTGGTATTGATGTGAGTGAAAAATTATTGAAGTTTTACAAACTTGAAAAATATTTAGGACGTTGGACATTGAAGTCCGCCGAAATGCCAACCGCTGTTCTCTTTGGTCGCCCATATATTCGCTAACTTATACTCCAGCGTCTGCGTGCTGGTTTTTTTGGCGAGTTAGCGGCTGCGCCTGACCCAGCGGCTGCGCTGAGCCACGCCTCCACCGCCCGCCGACCGGCCGCAAGCAGCGCCTCCTTCGCCTCCGTCCCCATCTGAAAGTCCAGCACCCCCATTGCCCCACAATCAATCAACACCGTCGCATCCCTATAGTGCTGAATCTGGCCCTTGTATCGGTCATGCCCCATAACACGAATCAGATGTGTTCCATACGAAAGAAAACTCTCTGTTGCATTTTTATAAAACATTGCCAGGTCCTTCTTGAAAACAAATCCGAGGGTCGTCCGTTGCTCCGCTGCACTGAAATGCGCCATAGGATAGTTGTCCGTTGTTCCTCCGTCCACATATAAATCAGAACCAATCCGCACCGGCGCAAAATACAAGGGCACGGCAATTGAGGCCATCAAAGCATCCACTATAGGGATTGTCGGTGTACGACGGGCACTGAATTCCACCGTGGCAGCGTCTCGCAGGCGACAAGCGTAGATACGGAGGTCAATGAACCAGCGGGCCTTTAAGTCGGCAAACGTGGCGCCGGCGCGGAGAGCACGAGCGGCCAGGAGTCCCTCCAGCCACGAGCGCACTGCCGCCCCGTCGTCTATCCCGTAGTTTTCCGTGATGGAGAAGACGGTTTCCTCGTCCACGTGCTGGAGCTGGCTGAAGTCCAGGCCGAGGGCAATTTCCTTCATCTGGGGGATGGTGTAGTCAAGAGCATAGAGCAGGGCAATGAGCGCGCCAATGGACACACCGGCCACGCCTCTGATACAGCGTAACCCGCCTGCCGCCTGGAGCCGTTCCAGGGCACCCACATAGGCCACGCCGCGCATCCCTCCGCCGGCAAACAGGAGCCATCGCGGTGGTATAAATGGTTTCATTGAGATGGGCAGAATATCTAATCTCCTACAGTGTTTTGCTTTGGAAAGTGTTTACGCACGTTTAAACTGGGCCGTTATTCTTTGAGTTTCCACTATAGGAAGTGTTCTTGCCTTCATCTCCCGTTTGAAAAATGTTTCGCCCGCCCGCTGCACCTAGACAAGAAACGATTACCGTTCCTGCGCTGTCGCCGGACCAGCTCTTTGACCGGCGACGTGAGGTGGATACCAAGAAGCTGAAGGATTATAACAAGATTCTGGAACAGATTTATATGAGAATTAAGAGCACGAGTAAGAACAACAGTTCCACAACATGGCTCGCTTATAATGTACCGCCGTACATGATGAGCTTCAAGCCTGACGAGATTGAGGACTGTATGACCTACGTTGTACATATGTTGAAACAACAGGGGTACGAAGTGCGCTACACATACCCCAACCTGCTCCATATATCGTGGGCAAAATATGAGCGCGATTACTTACTGAAAGAGAATCCCATTATTCAGGCCATGAAACCACCGGAGCCGACGAAGCAGAAGCGGCCGGCGGGTCCGATTGTCCAGCGCCCTGGGAATCGGCCCTCCACTGCGGCGAAGATTCAATGGGCATCCCACAATACGGTGTATGACCTGCCGTCGTCTGCGGTGGGGTCGCAGCCGGTCGTTGCCCCGCCGAAACCCGTGGCGGCATATCAGCCACCGGCCAGCTTTATGAACGCCGTGGACCGGCCACTCCCTGATGGCTCCGCAGCTGGAAAGTCGGCAATGGATTTATTCTTGGGATTTTAATAATTATTAATTCCTATAATGCTACACTATAGGAATTATTTATGAATTATCTTTTGAATTAAAATTTTTTTATCATCTTCTGTATAAGTATCCCATTTATAACACATAGTGTCTTTTTTCTTGAATATTTCCTTTTGACGTTCTTCAAGCTCCTTTCTAATCATGACAATGTCGTCATGTTCCAGATGAGCGACCGAGCCGCATTTTGACAAGATAAAGACGAGTGTAAGAACATCATTCCTATCGTGCGCGCTGCGGGCATGTATGAAGAGCCTGCTATGTTTCTCGTCTTTGACTTTATCAGGATGACATATGAGAGCTATTTGTTTGAAGAGTTTTTTCACTATAGGGGATGATTCTGATGTTGATGTTGATGTATGTTCTGGTTCTGCCTCAAACGGAGGCGCAGGATCTGATGTACTTTCTGTTTCAAAATTTTGATGTTGATGTTGATGTTGATGTTCAACATCCGATGTAGGACATGCCGACATATCGTACATCGGAATTACAATGTCCTTCACACGATTTTTAATGTCATCATTATTTGCTGCAAGTCGTTTTTCAACATCTTTTTCTTCGTACATGAGGACGGTGAGAGAGCTGTATATAAGCTCCAACTCTGTTGGATACAAGTCGTCCGTATCCATCTTATGAACTATAGGAAAATAATTATGTTTGACATCTTTATTTTCATACTGACTTAACGCCCCGCCGGCCCGCTGCCAAAATAGATGTTTACGGGTTGTGTAATACGGCGAATGAGAGCCGTTGTGGACATGCCGTCATACATCGGCGCTAGCCGTACTTCTCCAACATAGTCCTGGCCTGAGAATGTATGCCCCTCGTATTCCGCACCCTTAACATATACATCCGGTCGTAGGGCCGCAATCAAATTACGTGGCCGATCCTCACCAAAGGGAATGACATAGTCAACACATTCCAGACCGGCCAACATTTCCAGGCGGTCCTCTAGGCCGACAATCGGCCGTGTCATACCCTTTAGCTTCCGCACGGATTCATCCGAGTTCACGCCCACAATCAGCACGTCCCCCTGTGCTTTTGCCCAGCGCAGGGATTCCAGGTGCCCACGGTGCAGGAGGTCAAAACAACCATTCGTGAAGACAACTGTCTGGCCGGCGCGAGGCATGGACTGAAGAACTTTTACGGAGCGGACGATTTTCCCAGGCTGGAGATAGCGGACGAGCGCCCAGATGTCATTGTCAGTAAGGACGTATGTGCCGGCGTGCATGACCGAGCGAGAGGCCAGAAACACCGCCGACCGACAAGCATCCTCTATAGTGCTCCCCACTGCTACACTATAGGAAATGACTGCGGATACAATGTCGCCGGCACCAGTCACATCAATTACATCATGAACCTGGGTGGGAATGTGTTGAATGGGCGAACGGCCGTCACATTCTACTTCAACAAGCGCGGCGCAGTCGGCAATGTACATGCCATTTTCGGCGGCGGTAATACATAGGTATGTTGGTTGTACATAGGCGGCTAAGCGTTCTACGATGGTTTCCAGATCGGCGGAATCAGCGGCCGCCGCCGCCTCTTTATGGTTCGGCTTCAGGATTGTACAACCGATGTATTTCGCGTAATCTCCGCGTGGGTCAACAAGAGTCTGAATGCCCGCCTCGGTACAGAGCGGAATGAATCGGCGACAAAAGGAGTCGGTCAAGAAACCCTTCGCATAGTCCGAAATCACGACCATGTCCACCGTGTGGGTGCGAATGTGTTCCCCCAAGAATTCCAGGGCCATATCCTCTAGTGCTCCAGCATTATAGGGTGTAGTCTCGTCGGCGTCATATCGGTACAGGAGTTTTCCGTCCACGAAACCACGTGTATTGACCGGTGTAGAATGTGTCGCCGCCGTTGTGGGGTTCAAGACGTTCACACCCGCCTCTTCATATAGTGTATAGACCATGGAGCCGGCGTTATCCGTGCCGACAGGTGTGCAGGCCCAGACGTGGGCGCCGAGGGCACGCAAGTTCGCCGCCACATTGCCTGCACCGCCCAGTGCGTAGGTCTTAGACTCCGCCCGCTGGACAGGCACGGGTCCCTCGGCGGCCATCTTCTTGACCGGCCCGTGTATGCCCACGTCCAGAATCACATCGCCAACCACAAGGATTTTCGGTATTTTTTCACTATAGGGATTCATTCTCTTGGCCTCGTAAGGTAAACTACTTTGAATAGCGGCGGTCATGTTTAGGTTCTCACCATCGCCGCCTAAATGCGGACCAGTAGTAATAGATTAAGTATAATGGCGCAAGACCAACGGCCAATCTCTATAGTGGAAATTTATGGGTCTCTTGCGGTGATTCCAGAGGGGGGTTCGCCGGCGGATGCGGTGCCGAACTTCAATGAAATCGTACGGCAAAATGGGCTGTTCCTGAAGGACGAGGCGTTTGTTGTATACACTACATCACGGATGGATGTACGGAAAGAGGACATTGTTGTCCAACTGGACAAGTGGGGATGTATGTATCATAAAATCCAGGTTGCACGGCGTGGACATAGTTCCGCATCAACATTCAACATTGAAACTCCCTACGGACATAGTTTCGGTTTTGACGCACATACCCATGTACATATGTTTTACAGAACGGAGTCCAGACAACATTCCTATCTCGGTCCGCGACAACATACCTATAAAGCAAATCACATGTATATTCTACAGGGGTCGTTCATATATGGGTATGTAGACCAAAACAGCGGCGAAGTTTATCTGGAAACTGTACATCCAGGTTCTATTGTATACACTCCTCCAGGAACTCAGTATAGTGTGGAACTGGCGGCCGAATCGGCGTCTGGTTCTATTCTTGTTCGTTCAACACATTCAGAATCTGAAGATAATACTACCCTATAGTGCTTCAAATTATGGCTTTTTCTATGGACTACACTATAGGAATATTGCGTCAGCAATGGATATTGATGTGTTAATAGTGCTTCTTTTGTCGTTGATACTTGTATTTGCGGTATTAATTTGGATGCGTCCAGTGGAGGAACGTGTGGGCCAGGGACAGATAATTGTACGCAATGTGTATCCTTCCGATTGGCGTTGGGGGCGGCCTTACTGGTATGATGGTGCTGGGCCTTGGTGGACACATCGGCCTTGGTGGGGCGGGCATCATTACCGCTGGTAAGGGACGGCTGGTAAAGGAACGGCTAGTAATGGACGGCTGATAAAGGGGAGGGCGGCGTTTTGAAAGAATAGTAATATCACTATAATAGATATGGATATTACAATTAATCTATACCATTTATTAGCCCTTATTCTAATGGGTGTACTGCTTTATCTTATAGTTATTCTCTTGACACCTGCGCCAAAGGTTGCGGCGACGTCTACAACTGTAGTAGATGTAGTGCAGGAGCCGCGTGGTTGGGGCTGGTGGCCGTGGAATTGGGGTACTAGCTATGGTGGAGGCCGTGGATCATATGGAGGGGGTGTCTATTTTGGACCAGGAAAACCGTGCCGTGGTTGGTTTTGTGGTGACAAGCGGGCGGATGATACGGAAAATAAAGAGGAGGAAGAAACGACGTCTAGAAATATAATTAACATATATAATACCGATAGAGAAGATACTCCTGCTTGGAGAGATTGGAAAACTGGCTCTAGAACGAGTAGTGGCTCAAGCACAAGCACAGGCACCAGCTCAGGCACCAGCACAGGCACCAGCACAGGCACAAGCTCAGGCACAAGCTCAGGCACAAGCTCAGGCACAAGCTCAGGCACAAGCTCCAGCTCCAGCTCAGGCACAACCTCGGGCACCAGCACAGGCACCAGCACAGGCACCAGCTCAGGGACCTCAACATCAACATTTGAAGACGGCCCCCTCCCCAATCTCCCCATTCAGACGGTAGAGAAACCGAAGACGGCAGAAAAGGACCTAGCCGTTGCTCTTGCCGAAACATCAAAGGAAATCACTCCTCCACCGGGCGAAGCATTACTCACATAAGATATACTCCTATAGTATAGCACAATAGGTAATGTTCATGAAATATTGTTTTACAAGATTTCATAAAAAACGGTCTTAGCAGGGCTCGAACCTGCGACCTTCCGCTTGCGGAGCAAGTGTTAAGGTGGGCGCGCAAAAGCGCGCGGACCTTCCGCTTAACAGGCGGACGCTCTAACCTACTGAGCTATAAGACCAAAAGAGTGGGTAAAACCACAGGTTCTACTGGGAATTGAACCCAGATTTCTCGGTTCAGAGCCGAGCGTACTAACCATTATACTATAAAACCAATTGAACCGGATGTTATATTTAATCCTTTTTAAACGCACCATAATTTTATTCTGCTTCTGCTTCTCCTTCTCCTTCTCCTTCTTGTTGCTGAGAGCCTGTGCTGGAGCCTACCCCCAAGTCCTGATGTAGCAAGGCCCAGAGCCGCTCTCCCACGGCCTTCCCCACTTTTCGTCCCCCAGGCTTCACGACCGCCGCGTAGTCCGCCGCCGACCCCGCCATTAATGCCGGCAATCCCTTATAGTGTTCCACAAGAGCCTCCGCCACGGCAGCACTCACGCCAGGGCATTGGGTCAGCACCGCAGTCATGAAATTGCGAGGATCCTCTTTGGTTGCCCGTTTGCTGGTCTTGACGTAAGCACTATAGGAGGTTTCAATCGTAGATGCGTCAAAACATTTTGGGTCGGCGGCGATTTGCGTGGCGAGGGTGCGAATATAGTCGGCGGTTTGGTCTACGGACTCCGTGAGAGCGACGGCCACACGGTAGCGCATCTGGAGGCGATTGAGGATGACCCAGAGCTCCTGGATTGTTTTACGGCCATTCATTCTGTCCAACGGACCTTCAATGATGTAGAGCGGTGCGGCTCCTTTTTCTGCGCAGGTGGCAAGTAGGCGAGTGCGTTGTTCTCGGTAGCGGCCGTCAACGAGTGATGCTTCCAAGTCTGCAACGGCTTTTCGCTCTGCAATGACCGCGATTTTTGTTTCACTTCCATCTGTTGAACCTGCGCAGCAAAAATGGACATCCCCAACGTCCAGTTGTTTGACACTGAAGGTCGGCTCATCACGGAATATGCGCACAAGATCGCGCTCACGATTATCAAGAATAACGGACATAAGAATAATTCCTATAGATAAGAACTATAGGAATTGTTTAGGTTTGGATTTTATTATGCTAAATCGCAAGCTCCCTAGCAGGCGCTTCGCTAACTAGGCGGTCGCAAGCTCCCTAACCCCAAGTCTGCCAAGACATACGTTTGCCGAACATGGTTTCCAGGCTAGGGTCATAGGTTGCATATGAGTTACGGGCCATCTTCCCACTTTCAGAGATTGGTGCTAAGCCCAAGCTCGCATCCGTGGGCATTTCCACATATTTTGCGACATCAGGACTGAGAGGCATGAGTGCATTCGCGACTCCACGTTCTGCGCCGCGATCGTCCTCATAGACAATCTTTGGGTTCTTCTCCTTGACTTCATAAATCTCATATACATTGGTATCTCCGCGCTGTTTCACTATAGGAGTGAGTCCCTTGGGTTCGTATATCTTCTTGACAAGCTCCTCCACAGACTGGACGCTGGGTGCTGCGACTTCAGATGCGCTGACCGGTACGTAGGATACCAGAACCTTCTTCTCTTTCTGTGCTTCGGCCTCGCCGTCAACGGGCATGAGGTCTCGTGCCTCAATATCCTTGAATGTTTCGGCAGTGTAAGGAGCGGCCTGGTTCACGGGTTCCTTATTGAAAAGCATTTGCTGCATCTGGAATTGGTTTGCCGACGGGGGGAGCTGCGACCAATCAAAGGGGAAGCGGCGACGGGCCGCGTTAATGGCATCGCGACTTGGATTGTAGCCGCCCTCATTCATCATAATGAAGTCCTGTTCGTAGTCACCATATTGGTCCTCGTTTGTCATGTATGGGCGCATCACATTTGCGTCGTCCACAACAGCACCGACCGCCTCCGTAGGATATTCAAAGGAACGGCGCTTAGGCACACGCTGGGTGATTCCCTGGACTGCTGCCGACTCCGCACCAGATGGCGGGGTAATATATCCGCCTTCGCCGAGTTTCTTATCTACCGCCTCGTCTTCATTATCTTCTTCATCTGCCGAGGCACCAGGCACAGTAGGACTGTATTCCCCTATAGTGCGAAACGCCTCTGGCAAGTACATTTTCCCATTAATATAAATATATAGGACCCCAAATACGATTATAATTATTAAGATGGTCAAAAAGTCCATATCTACTTTATCTATGGATATAATAGAGAATGGCTAGACCTACAAAAACAAAAAAGCGTGGGTCAAGTACCCGAATGGGGCGTGTTATGCCTCCTATTGATATAAATAAGGCGGGTATGATTGATGAGCTGGGAAAGCGTATCAAAAAGGGCCTGACAATTGTCCTGGTCTATGCCAACTGGTGCGGACATTGCCATACGTATAAGCCAAAGTTTGAGGAACTCCAGGGAAACAAGAATCGCACTGTGGAGACCGCCGCCGTGGAATCCGAATTCTGGGATGAAGCACAGAAGAAGCTCAACATTAAAAATGGGGCAATTGAAGGATATCCCTCCGTAATTGCCGTGTCGCCGGAGGGCACTGTCGTCAATTTCCCTGATTCTCAAGGGTCAATGACAAATACTATACCAGATCATAATAACATGGACTATATGAAAAATATTATGGAAAATGGAATTCCTTCTGTAAATAAAAAGAATACTAGTGTAAATGGAAACACTATAGAAAATACTAATTTGAATAGTACTGCTTTGAATTCATCCCCTACAATGAATTCTAATCTGATTAAGAATATGTCTGAGGCGGTTCAAGAAATAGATACTTCTCAAACAATTGAGGATTCAATCCCACCAGATCAAAATGCGGATAATATTACGCCCGTCCAAAATAATAAAAAGACGATGGATAGTCTTGTGTACCGGCCGTCAGGGTCAGCGCCAGCATACACATCGGCGCAAGAACAGCAACGTGGTGGTGGTGGTTGTGGTTGTCGTTTGTCAGGTCTTCGTGGAGGAAGTCTCTATGGACTCCTTACATCGGTCGCCTCTGAAGCTGCAACACCTGCCCTACTTCTCGGAACTGCGGCATATCTTTCCAAGAAAAAGCGTAAGGCAACGAAGACTCGCAAGGGTAAGAAGCGCCAAGGTCGCAAGTAAAGAAATAATTGAATAATCCCTATAGTGTTGCACTATAGGGATTGTTTAAAGATATTATATATATAGTAAAGATATGGAAAATTTAACTAAAGAAAATATTCAAAAAATAAAAAGAAGTATTGCAAAAAATAATCGCAATGATTTAGAAAAATATGAAATAAAAGGTAATTTTACGTTTGAAGATTTTATGATTAAAATAAACGAACAAAATAATAAATGTTATGTATGTTTACAAGAATTTAAATATAACGGTGGAAACTATTGTTATTTTTTTCCAAGTTGTGACCGTATTAATAATCGTATGCCACATAATAAAGAAAATATAGCAATTTCTTGCTTATTTTGTAATACTCATCTATTTAATAATTTAAATGAGAAGAAATGTGGATTATGTGAAGGATTAGACCACAATTATAATGGTAAAATACCAACAAAATCTTGGTTATTTAAAAGACTAAATAATATTCCTGATAGGATAAATGACTATATAAATAATATAAGCAATAATAAATATCTAATTATAAAAAATTATATATATGATAGTAGTGAATCTAACTTCAAAAAATTAAGAAAGTATATTTATTATAATTTTGATAATACAATAGATTATTCTGATTCTAATTCAACATCTGATTCAGAAACTGAATTATAACAATCATTATAATATAACACTATAGATAATAACTCAATAATTGACTTTTTATCTATTCCTTCTGAATATCCTTAACCACAGTGGTTGGCCGACCTATATAATATTTAATACGCTGTGCGACCTGATATTCTTCATCCCATCCTTCTTTTTCTTCACGATGAATTGTCTGATTATACAATTCAAATGTCATACGCCGTACCGCCGCCGCCTTTGCATTAATCCATGCCATATGCGCGCCATTATCTGGCACTTCAGCCAAGATTTCCTTTAGTGCCGCCTCTTTTGCTCCATCAAAATACATTTCCTCTTGCATACCGAGTCCGTTGTTGTATAATACATATAGTGTTTCGTTTATACCCATGCACATATATAAAATATGTGTAAGTCTAACCCCCTTCCCAAAAATTGAACTATAGGAATCGTCGTCTGAACAGGCAGACAATTTACACACATACTGAGAAGATGGCATCTGACATTACGTTTCATCTTCTGGACTGCGCCATTCGCGACGAAGAGGTCGTCGCCGAAACGGAGGACGCACTGGAGGTCGCCTATGAAACGGCGTCCGAGGCGTCAGACGAAGAATACGAACGCCCACAAGCGCCCAAGAAGGCCAACCCCTATAGTGCTAGCTTGGCGAAAAAGCGGTTGGTAATCACACTCTTCGGTTCTACCGCTGATGGACGGCGTGTATGCGCGCGAGTTCGTGGATTCTGTCCCTTCTTCTATCTTGAGATTCCTGCGGACCTACCTCGTAAGACGGCTCTGAAGGCGGTCCAGCAATATTTGGTGGGTCAATTGGGTGAAGCCGCAGCAGAGGTCGTGGTACTGACTCTTGTGAAAAAGAAGCGACTTTTCGGCTACAGTATGCGAACGGAGTTTAATTACATTCAAGTGAGTGTGCCGTCGGCGGCTCTCTTTCAGAAGACGAAGCGGATTTTCCTGAATGATAAGAATGACCCAACGGCTTTCGCCGAAATGAAGGCGCCGAAGCTGGGGAGTCCGTGGAACACACCGCCAATTGTTTATGAGGCAAATCTGGACCCACTCCTACGGTTTATGCACTTGCGAAACATTAGTCCCTGTAATTGGATTACCGTGGGAGGACTAGGGGAAGGCACTATAGGAGATGATTCTGTGGTTGAACTTGACACCGAATGGGACCAGGTGAGTCCCACGGCAGTGGCGCCGGCACCAACTGCACCTTTCGTGGTGGCATCGTGGGATATTGAAGTCTGGTCCAGTACGGGTGAATTCCCTCTCGCCCAGCGGTCCTGGTCCAACTGTGTTCGGCCTTTCTATCACGCGGCAGACGGAGACGCGGAGCAGTTCGTGGAACTCCTCGCACAGGCCGTAGACCCTGCCGTGAGTGAGTCGGTCATGCCCGCCGGCTGTTATAAGATTGGGATTCAGGGACCGCAGGGGCGGAAACAAACCGACGCCCTTCAGAGCCAACTCCGCGCCCTCGGCGGCCTGAAGAAGCTCGTGGAGGCCTTTAAGCCGCTCACTGCGTCAGGGTTTAAAGACCGCGCAGAGGAGCGGGACAAACGTCTTAGCACTATAGGGAATCTGTTGTCAAAGAATCTGGATGGTGGATTCCCTTTGAAGGGCGACCCTGTTATTCAGATTGGTACGATTATTCAGCGGCTTGGTACCACGGAGCCGGCAGAAAAGCATATCTTTGTCCTCGGCTCGTGTGCGGATGTACCTGACGCGGTGGTCCATGTCTTTGACGACGAAGCGGAGTTGATTCGCGCCTGGTGTGCCTTTGTGGTAGACGTGGACATCTTTATTGGCTACAATATCTTTGGTTTTGATGAGCGATACATGTGGAACCGTATGGAGGAACTCGCCATTACTGACGACGAGGCAGTTCAGGCGCTGAATCGCTTGGAGGGTTCCGTGATGAAACTGGAGGAGAAGCGACTTTCGTCCAGTGCCATGGGTGACAACTTCCTCTATCTCTGGACAACGACCGGCCGCCTACGGATTGATGTATTCCACCACATTAAGCGAAACGCCGCACTGGCCTCGTATAAGCTGGATGACACGTCGCGGTTCTACCTGAGCGAGGACGTGGCCGACTGTACACTTTCGCCGACCAATGCGGAAGAGTGGGTCATCACATACAAGCCCAAGAAGCAAATCCCTATAGTGGGAGCTGCTGTGGTGCTATTGTCAGAGGATGGGGCAAATCTCTGTGAAAAGACGCCGATTCTGGCGGTAGATGCAGAGGCCAAGACTTTCACTATAGGGATTCCTATGGATGTGGAACCGGTGGAGGTGGCAAAATGGGCGATTGTCAAGGACGACGTGTCGCCGGCGGAAATGTTCAAACTCCATCTGGGGTCGGCGGAGGACCGTGCCGTGATTGCGAAATACTGTGTACAGGATTGCGCACTGGTGCTTGATCTCTTCAAGAAACTGGAGGTATTCAACTACGCCATGTCCATGGCCAATGTATGTTCGGTACCGGTGTCCTATATCTTCTTGCGCGGCCAGGGTATCAAGATTGAGTCGCTCATCTTCAAATACTGTTATGAGAAGGGGTATGCGGTTCAGGTGATTGGTGCGCCAAAGGGTCCGTCAGCGTCGTATGAGGGGGCCATTGTCCTAACACCGAAGCCGCAGTTTGCGACGGTACCCGTAGGTGTGGCAGATTTTGCGTCTCTATATCCGTCTACGATGATTAGTGAGAACATCAGTTTTGATACATTGGTCTGGGTAAAGGACTATGACCTGGAGGGACGACTGATGAAAGTGGAGTGGCTCAGTTCCTATAAACATGGCTCTGGGGTGGACGATTATGATGGATTGGAGGGTGTGGAGTATACGGACATTGAGTTTGACCTCTTCATTCCTGACCCCAATGACACACGTAAGAATCCAGACAACATCAAAATCGGCACGCGTGTATGCCGCTACGCGCAGGACTCTGTAGGGATGGTGCCGCAGATTGTGTCCCTGCTGTTAGCCGCACGAAAGGCAAAGCGTGAGGAGTTGAAGAAGACACCGGACCCTTTCAAGAAGGCGTTGCTGGACTCGGAACAGAATGCGTATAAGATTACGGCCAACTCTCTGTATGGTCAGTTGGGTTCGCCGACTTTCAAGTTGCGACTCCAGTACCTGGCCGCCTCGGTGACGGCGTATGGGCGAAAACAGATTATGTTTGCTCGTGACGTCATTCTGCGGTTTTATGGAGAAGGCCAAGGAAATCCACGGTCAGATGCGACTATAGTCTATGGAGACACTGACTCATTGTTTGTGTGCTTTAATCCTAAAGACCCTGTGTCAGGTGTGCCTCTGGAGGGCCAGGAGGCATTGAAGGAGACGATTCATCTGACGGAGGAGGCGGGTCAGCTCGTGACGAAGGCATTGAAGGCGCCGCACGACTTTGAGTTTGACAAGGTGTATTGGCCCTTCCTCATCTTCAGTAAGAAGCGGTATGTCGGCCACAAGTATGAGGAATTGGACCATTATACGCAGGCGTCCA
>JACCDW011195110.1_pt1 | contig 16546 bp, 16 predicted proteins | sample 7449781 | NCBI WGS metagenome assembly JACCDW01 (sample SAMN15323449, study PRJNA562643) | freshwater metagenome | isolation source: river surface water | place: USA:Blue River Watershed | collected 2017-08-18
ATACTTTATACGCATTAATTACTTAAGCCGGATAAATCAATTTTAAATTTGTGTTTTGCCAAAAAAAGTAATTTTTACTTTTTGGGAAATTACAAAAGTAGAGTAGAACTTTTCTTTTTTTTATTTGAAATTGTAAATATATCTGATAAAGTTTTTTGATTGTAATATTCTACCCACAATCCATTTGGTGGAAATAAATTATCTATTTTACACAATTCACTCATAATAAAAGACAAGTCTAAATAATGTTTTTTTAAATAACTGTGAATTTCTAAATATTCATTAATTTTTCGTTCACAAGTTTCTAAATCATAATATACTCTTTCAATACTTAAATAATCAATCCAGTTTGTAAATTGTCCTTTGAATACAAGTTCAGGATCTTCACTTAATCTATTATCCCTTTTACATAATTCAAAATATTTTTCTTTACTTTTTATATTTTTTTCAGATAATATTTTTTTGGCTTTTTCATATGTTATTGCCAATTGTGTTCTTCGTCTTGTTGTTAATCGTAAAGATTGTGTGAGTTTATCATTATACTCATCAATAAATTCTTCTTCATTCTCTTTTTCTTTTTTTTTCTTTTTATCTTTTTCAATATTTATTTCAAAGACTTTTATTTTTTGTGTAATAGACTCATCTTCTAATCCTATTTGATAAATAATTTCTCTTATTTTTTCAAAACTAGAATTATTTTTTTCCAACCAGTCTGTTGAATTTAGGACAGGAACAATTATTTTAGTTAATTTATTTGGTTGAAGAGAATCTTTACGACTTCCACGAAGTGCTGATTGAACAATTCTTATGTTTGAACTCATATTTTCACCAAAGACAACTCCATCTAACAAAGGACAATCCCAACCTTCACCAAGACAATAAACACAGGAAATAATTCCATTTTTTTCTTTTTTAAATTTATCTAAAACAGTTATTTGATCTTTATTAGACATATTGCTATGGTAAGTATCATAATACAAGTTTGATATGTTAAAATATGAACTTTCTAAAAGAAGACCAATATATTTAATTATTTTTACTGAATTTTCTTGATTGTTGGAATATATTAATAAATGGTGTGAGTATCCTTCATTTATACTTTTTAATGCTGAAAACGCACTTAAGAATAATTGTTTATCATTTTCTTCAGTTATTCCAAATTGAATTGCTTGTTGGTCTAATTTATTTTCATTTGTAATTATGGTTTGTACTACATAATCACATAATATTTTTTCCTGAATTGCCCAAAGTAAAGATTTTTTATCTATAATATCCCCAAAATAGTTTTTGTTATCATTTGAAATAATATCTTCAGTTTCTTTACCTTCTAATATTTTCAAAGTAGCAGATAAAGAAAGTTGTTTTCTTGAATTTACCTTTAACATATGTACAAAAGTTTTTCTTTCTTCTTCATCGGCATTTGTAGAAGTTAAATGATGAACTTCATCATTTATCTTTATATCATAGGTAAAATCTTTTGTTGCTTCAGAAACCTTGTAAGAAGATGAATATGTTGTTATTAAAATATGATTTGGATTTTGCTGAATAAATTCTCGAATATCTTCAACAGTTTTTCCACTTGAAACAAGTAAATATTTTGTTGTTGGAAATAAATTTTGAACTACTTTATTCCACTGTTCTAATAACAATAAATTTGGAACACCAATTAGAATACTTTTAGCATTTAATTGTTGTGCTATCCATAAAGATAGTAAAGTTTTTCCAACTCCACACATCAACACTAAAATTCCTTTATCATTTGTTAAAAAGTATTGACAAGCTTTTTGAATTATTTCCTCTTGATACTTTCTTGGAATATATTTAACAATCTGTTTATTTACTTTATGAAGATGGTGTAAAAGAGATTTCTTTATTTTTTTCAAATTCTTTCGTACTCTATATTTTCGTATTAAAGAATTTACTTCTTCATTACTAAGTTTTTTATAATACAAATTTTTTGTTTGTAGAAAAGATTCAATGAAAGAAATTATTTTTTTATCATAAAACTCTATCCCGCCATTTAATTTTATATTTAAATTTTTAAATTCATTCTGTAACAAATTTTCAATAATTCCCATTTGTTTTTTTTGAACTTGTAAGACAAATTCAAATGAACCTCTTTTAATTTCTCCTGTAGCATATTGTGAATCTCTTTCTGGAATATTACTTGCTTTTCCTAATTTATATGCGTTATATTGATCATATGCTTCATGAGTTCGAGCATAAATAAAACCATATTCATTGTTCATTTTATTTTTTGTTTTATTATTTTTTTAAACAAATAAAAAAATCAATTTTATTAAAATTGATTTCCTACAATACATCCCTTTAACACCAAAACAAAAATGTTATTCAAACTTTTATTTCTTCTTTTCACTGTAACATACTCACAAATTATTTCTAGATCTTATACAAGAGATAATTTACTGAATCTTAGACAGCATCTACAACCTGAATTTAGCGATTTATTTATAAAAGAAACAGTTGATTATATTTCTTATGAAATCTTAAATCATTTTATAAAAAATAAAGATAAAGTTTATCCAAATGAAAAACAAATGTTTATGAAAATTAATATATCAGAATTATATTCTTATAGAACTCCTACTTTAGAATCAGCTCTTTTAGAAAACTATAATTTTCACTTTAAAGATTATGAGGAATGGATTATTCAAAATGGATTGAAACCAAGATTTCCAGAACTTTATTTTAAAGTATTTGGAGAAACTTTATACATTGATTGGAGTTAAAATTTATTATTCCAACTGATAAATAACCACATCTATTTTTGGATTCTTTACACTCCAATCACGAATCATTTTTTCATAGATACTCCAAGAACCTCCAGCTAAACCGCATCCAATCTTGTAAGGAAATCCAACTGATTTTGGTTCTAACAATAGAATTTGTTCTAAACAACTCTGGAAATATCCTTGTCTATCCTTCGCACTATCTTTTACATCTGCTCCTAATGGGTCTTGAAGCATCCCAGGTTTTCCATGTGTATATTGGGCAAACGCACAAATGATTCCCTTTAGCTCTCCTTCTTTACTATTTTCAAATTCAAATAGAAATATTGTTCCTGGTTCTGGACGGTCTTCTAAAACAGCCCAATTGCCTTTATATGTTCTTCTGTCTTCATAAATATTTGCGCCTGGAAACTTTTTAGCGATTGCTTCTGATAGACCTGATGTTTTTGTGCTTGTGCAGCAATTCTGCTGGACAATATATTCTGTATCAGCATTTAATAAATCCCCTTTAACAATTTTGTAAGGCATTTTAATTTTATTTTTGAATTAACAATAAAAATAAAATCAATTTTATTAAGTAAAGAATAATACTTTTTTTTGGAAAGCATTATCTTGAATTAAAAAATTTGGTTTAAGTCTTACATAAAATAAAAATATATAATGGCTGAAAATATTTTTGTAATTACAAGTGTAATTAATACTGGAAATCATCCCTGGTCTTATACAAATATTCGTAGTACTTATACTCCAGATGAAAGATTTCAACAAACATTAAAAACAATTCAAACTATTCGTGAAAAAGTTCCTAATGTTCATATTATTTTATCAGAATGTTCTGAAATTTCAAAAGAACAAGAACAAATTTTTTTAGAAAAAGTTGATACATATTTAAATTTTTATGACAATGAAGAAATACGAAATGCTTGTTTAAATTCAAATAGAAAAGGTTATGGAGAATGTTTAAAAACGTATCAAGCTTTTTGTTATATATTATTACATGATTTTAAACCAAAAAGATTTTTTAAAATTTCTGGGCGATATTTCTTAAATGATTATTTTGATATTCATAATTTTTCTGAAACTGAATATACTTTTAATAAAATATTAAGAGGTTCTGATTGTCATCCTACAGTTCTTTATTCAGTTCCTTTTTCACTCTTTAATCATTATGAAAAAGTATTGATTCATTGTAAAAATGCTTATGAAAAAACTTCAGATCCAATCGGCTATGAAAATTTATTACCACCCTGTTGTACACCTGCTTCCTACATAAATTGTGTTGGAGCAAGTGGTTATATTGGTATAGACAATTCTTTTTATTCACCAACACCAAACGATGTATAAATTAGATATTTATAATTATAGAATATAGAATGGAAAAATATTTTAGTATTTTCTTTGTCACTATTTTATTATATATTTTTTATATGTATTCGCAAACAATGGTTGAAGGATTTGATAGACGTCATTTTTATCGTGGTGGCTATAGAGGTAGAGGCTATTATTCAGGACCTCGTTATTCAGACTGGTGGTATCCCAACTATTGGGAATACAGTACTCCTGTTATTACCGAAGTCGTCCGAGAAAAACCAAGAGTTCCTGACTACACTCCCTTTGTCACCGCGGTTATGGGAGCTTCCTTTGTTGCCTTGCTATTTTTAGCCATTAATAAATAGATGGAAATCAATAAAACTTTCATTTATGTATTAGCAATTATTTTATTTGTTTATTTTTTTATGAACAGAACTGAAGGATTCTATCCTCCTCATGCGGGTTTTGGTCGTGGTTGTCCTCACGGGGAAGACTGTCCTTACAGAACAAATTGTCCTTATTACCAAAAATTTTATTAATCTAATTCACAACAATCATTATTTCCTGCTTTTTCTGAGTAATAGAAGGTAATAATGAATCCATTTTCCCACAATAAACCATAATTGGTTCTGCTTCTCCTGTCACAGGATGAATGTTCCAATCCCCTGATAGTTCAAATCCATAACGACGATACCAACCCATAATTTTTTCTGTCTGAATTGGAATCAAGTCAGGACGTATCTGTTTTCTGAAACACTCCTCTAACACCTTTTTTAAGAGTAAAGAGCCGATGCCGTAGCTCTGATACTCTGGGTCGACTGCTAAGTACTCAATTCGTTTCCCACGAAAAAGTAAAAAACCAACAACTTGTTCATTTGGAGATATCGCAGCGAAGCTCATACCAAAGTTTCGATGCCTCCAAGATTCTGAAAAGTTGTAGTTTTCTACTTGATCAAATAGTCCAACAAATATTTTACGCACAGCCGTCAAATCGTTTTTTTCCAAGTTTCGTAGTCTGATCATTTTGACATTGGGTTCTATTTAGACATTTTATTTTTATTTTTTTATCAACTGTTATTATTTTGGTAAAAAATGCTTCTTCATTATTCGACATCAGCCTCTACCATTTCATTAACCAAGTCCTCAAAAGAAAGTTCTGGTTGCCATCCAAGTTCTTTCCGTGCTAAAGAGCTATCTCCTAATAAATCATCCACTTCTGATGGACGAAAATATTTGGCATCCACTTTTACATAGACTCTTCCACTAACAGAACATATCCCTTTTTCATCCAAACCACTTCCTTCCCACTTTAACTCAATTCCTTTTTTTCTGAAACATAGCTCCACAAATTCACGGACCGAATGTTGTTCTCCCGTGGAAATCACATAGTCTTTTGGTTCATTCGCCTGTAACATCATCCACTGGGCTCTGACATAATCTTTTGCATGTCCCCAGTCTCGCAAAGAATCTAAATTACCTAAAATAAAAAACTCTTGTTTGCCTTTGAGAATATTTCCAAGTGCGATTGTGATTTTTCTGGTGACAAAGGTTTCTCCTCTTCTGGGACTTTCATGATTAAAAAGTACCCCTGAACAACAGAATAAACCATATGCTTCACGATATAATTTCACCATTTGGTGACTATAATGTTTTGCTATAGCGTATGGACTTGTTGGATTAAATGGAGTTCTTTCTGTTTGAGGTTTTTCAAGAATCTTTCCATAGAGTTCGCTGGTAGAAGCTTGGTAGAAACGAATTCTACCACGAATACTTGGTTCTAAACTACGAATCGTTTCCAGAATATTTACTACACCAAAGGCATCCACTTGAGCGGTGTAAGAGGGTAATTCAAAACTAACCTGTACATGACTTTGCGCTGCTAAATTATAAATTTCATATCGTTCAGCCAAGGGATTCTCTTGAATCATTTTGTGGATCACAGAACTCATCGCAGAAGCATCCGTTACATCCCCATAGACTAAACGTAATTTATTAAAAATATGATCAATACGTTCTGTTCTGATAATTGAACTTCTACGTAAAATCCCATACACAATATAATTTTTTTCTAATAAAAGTTCTGCTAAATATGAACCATCCTGACCAGCAATTCCTGTGATTAAAGCAACTCTAGACATCTCCTTTTACACCTTCTTGTTTGTTTATATTGTTTTGGATAAAAAAGTTATTTACAAATAACTTTTTTATCAAATGATAATACCTATAAACATTTTATTGTGAAGGATTATTACCTCGGAACTTGCTAAAGCTCGCCTTCTTCGGTTCGCTTACTTCACTTCGTTCGTAATCGAACCTCGAAAAAAACTTAATTTCCCAAGTGCTTCTGCGAACTCTTGACTGCTATTCGATGCGACATGTGTTTGTTTTCTGGCCTGTTCTGCCTTTTCTAAACTCTGTTTCACCTTTTCAGCCCAAGCATGCGCCGTCATTTGCTCTGGAGTATTCTGACCTCTTGTTAATAAAGAAGGAAACGCAGGAGCACTTAGTGAAAAATCTGGAGGCGTATGCGTTTCTAATTCAACTTCCATTTCTCGCTTAATCTCTTTTTCTGAATCACTGGAATCTCCTGAAAAATTAGGTTGGTTTTTCTTAATCGAAACCCAACCTTCTCTATCTTTTTCATATTTCACTCGTGGCTTTCTGCCTCGCATATTTATACCTTTTGAAAAAGGAGAATTGAAAATTGTTCTTGCTTTTTCTTCTTCTGGTGTTAGCTTCCAGACACGAAAAGGAGGCGACGTAGGTGGCGTATAGGTTTCTGGAATTATTTGAATCGCTTCATGCATTTGTTGAGTTTGTTGAGTTTGATTTGTTGTTTCTGTTGTATTTGTAACTTGTGGCTCATCAGAATCCGAATCAGTTCCTAATAAGGAAAATGGGTTTCTGGACATATTATATATTTTATGAGATTTTTATTTAGACCTTTTATCGCCACTGGCTGCTAATCCGCTTTCAGCTGATAAGCTCGCATTAAACTTGATTCCTAAAACACACCCTTTAACACAACCATAAAATAGAATGCTAACTAAATCCCTTGTTATTGTGGAATCACCCGCCAAATGTAAGAAAATTGCTGGTTTTCTTGGACCAGGTTTCCAAGTGCTCGCCACTATGGGTCATATTCGTGCTCTAGAAGAAGATTTAGATGCTGTCGGTTTAGATAGAGATTTTGAACCAAAGTATCAGTTTCTCAAAGAAAAAGCGAAAGCCTATAAACCTATTCTAGATGCTGCGAAAGGAGTGGATAAGATTTATTTAGCTGCGGATGATGATCGTGAAGGTGAAGCAATTGCGTATTCTGTAGCATGTTTGTTAAAGAAAGACCCTATGTCACTTCCTCGAGCAGTCTTCCATGAAATTACTGCTACAGCTGTTCGAAATGCTATCCAGAATCCCAGAGTAATTGATATGAATCGTGTGAATGCGCAACAAGCTAGATCGGTTCTCGATATGATGGTTGGTTTTACCATTAGTCCTCTACTTTGGAAACATGTGGCGCGTGGATTATCAGCAGGTCGTTGTCAAACTCCTGCTCTTCGTTTAGTCTATGATAGAGAAGAACAGATCCGCAATCATTCCAGTCAAACCTCTTGGATTTTCCAAGGAAATTTTACTACAACAAGCGGTTTTGCTCTCGTAGCCAAAATGGATGATGATTTAGATGATCAAGAATCTGCTATGAATTACTTGGAAAATATTTATCCATCTGCTGGAGCAAAAGTATCCTCTGTTACACAAAAACCTTGGAGTCTAAATCCACCGAAACCACTCATCACTTCCACTCTACAACAAGAAGCAAGTGCTCTCTTCCATATCAATCCTAAATCCACTATGAAAATAGCACAAACTTTATATGAAGGAGGTCACATTACCTATATGAGAACTGACCATGCGGTTTTATCTGAAGAAGCTATCTTAGCCGCCCAAGATTATATTCGTAAAAAACATGGGGAACAATATATTGGCACACCTTTAGCTCCTACTCCCAAAAAAGAAACACCCAAAAAGAATAAAAGTAAAAAAGATGAAACAACTGCTCAGGCCGCATCTTCGACTGCTCAGGAAGCACACGAAGCCATTCGTCCTACTCACATGGAAGTTGATGAATTAGAAGGAGACTTTACACCACAAGAAAAGAAAATCTACCAATTAATCTGGAGAAGAGCGGTACAAGCTTGTATGGCTCCAGCGAAAGGGTATGTCAGAACTATTCAAATGAATTTGGATGAAGACCCTGATAAGTTTGTATGGTCTGCTCAGTTCAGAAACACAGAATTTCCTGGTTGGCAGATCTTAGGTTCTACAGCCAAATTAGATGATTCTGAAACAGAAGAAACATCAGAGAGTTCCTCAGTAGCCCTGCAATGGAAACAAGCCCAACAAATCAAAGAAGGCACCACTTTAACATGGTCCAACATTCAAGCTAATCCTAAAGCCACTAAACCCCAACCTCGTTTTACCGAAGCAACTCTGATTCGTGAATTAGAACAAAAAGGTATCGGTCGTCCCTCTACTTTTGCTTCTTTAGTGGAAACTCTATTTGAAAAGAACTATGTGGAAAAGAAAGATATTCCTGGTACAAAAGCCAATCATACCACCCTTTTACTCAAACCCGCTAGTTGGCCTCCAGAAACGCAAGTGAAACAGATTTTACAAGGCGCAGAAAAACAGAAACTTGTTCCAACTCATCTAGGTGAATCGGTTTTACGTTTCTGTTTGAAAGAATTTCCTCAACTCTTCGCCTACGATTTTACCGCAAATATGGAAGGTCGTTTGGATTCGGTTGCGAAAGGAGAAGAAGTCTGGAAACAGCTCTGTCGTGATACATGGACTTCCTACAAAACCGATTACGAACGTCTTATGAGTAAAGCATCTCTTCCCTCTAACTCTGAAAAAGTGAAGGACTTTGGGAATGGTTTCAAAGCAGTCATGACCAAGACTGGTCCATGTTTAGTTCAAGAAATGTATACAGAATCAAGTAATCCAAATCCAAAGGAAAAACCAGAAACAAAATTCTATCCATTTCCCCCAGGTTGTTCTATGTCTAACATTACTGAAGAGATAGCTCGAGATTACATCCAGAAAATGGAAGCAGAAAACAATTTAGGAATGTGGGAAGGAAAACAGATTCACAAAAAGAAAGGTCCTTATGGTTATTATGTTGAATGTGGTGATATTCGATTCCCTTTTACAGAATCAGATAGTTTACAACAAATTTATGATAAACTTCGAGAACGAACCACAGCAAAAAAGAATATTGTTTCTGTGGGTGGTTATCGATTTGCGACTGGACAATATGGTCCTTATATGTATAAAGAAGGATTAAAAACAAAAAACTTTGTAAGCATTCCACCAGAAACTGATGTATCCTCTTTAACACTCGCCCAAGCAGAACAGCTTTACAAAGATGGTGTGGAAAAGAAAAAAAATAATAAAGGCAAATGGAATAAGAAATAATGGCAACTAGTATACAAAATCTACGAGGTCAAGAAGCACAGAATGGTTTGGTCCTAACCTGGATCAATCTCCGTGATGATTTCCAAGGAATTTTGATTGAAATTGCGAAAGACTCTGAATTTACTATGGCTTCCCGTATTTTTGTTTTTCCACCCACGGTAAGCAGTTGTACATTACAAGTTGGAGTAGGAACATGGTTTTTTCGTGCTGGTTCGATGGAAGGAACAGAAAAAAGTGGGAAAGTTGTTTGGACTGGAATTTATGATATTTCTATTCAAAAAGGAACTTGTATGCTCCCCGCTGAATCTAAAGCATCATTTTCTGTACTTCATACCCAAAGTGTTGATAAAGGAGTAAAATTATTTACAGATAAAATCAAACCAAATTATTATTTTATGGAATACACAACCAAAGATACTTTTGAAGCAAGTCAAACCAAAACTATTTATGCAAAAGACTGGAAAACAGAAGGAAGTGTACTATGCGAACCACTTGATCCCTCTTTAACATACTCAATACGAATTTCTTCACTTGTTCTTGATTCTTTACATCTCCCAAGTAAGTTTGTTGATTATCTTTCCACTTGGATTGTGTTAAAGGGAAAGAAGGCTCAACAAGTGTCCAAAGCTTTTACACCTATTGATGTTTCAATATCAGCAGCGGAGCAAGTATTATTGCGTGAAGCAAAGGAGAGACCCCTGCGTTTCACATCAACGGCTGATTATACACGTTATTTGGCATTAAAAGAAAAAACAAGTAGTGCGAAAGAAAAAGTATAGTTTATAAAACATTGGCTCCTGATGGAACATTTCCACCACCCACAAAAATTCCTGAGGTGAATGGAGCATTTGTGAAATTAAATTTACCCGAAAACATGAATAAATTTCCAGCGAATAAGGTTGGTTGCATATTGTTGTGTGCGTTACTTCCACCTGTGTTGTTGATGCTGATTCCTGTAAGTGATGTTGTTGTACTTTGATTAACATTAGCGTTGTCTGCTACATCCATTGTTGTTGCACTAACAGCAGGGTTTGCTACATTTGCTTGATTTTGATAACCATGGTTATGTCCTGGATCAGTAATTGTATGATTGTGGGTTGGCATTTCATCAATTGTTAAAGTGTGTGTTTCTTCACCAACAGAATCACCCAAAGCACGAGCAGTTAATCCCGCTCCAGTTCCAATCGCACCAAGCACACGACCTGCCGGATTTGGTAATTTAAATTGAGTTGTTCCATTACTTCCAAAAGAATACCCTATAACATCAAATAAAAAACGATAATCAGTTACATTTAAAGCTCGACCATCACAAACCAACCAACCCATATGATCAACACTTAATGCTGAAAATTTGGTATCACCAGCCATGGGACGTTGATGTGCTGATAAAGTGAAGAAATCACGATTACGGGATGCCATTCTAAATATAACCAGAAATAAATACCTAAAAAATATATTCTGTTACTTTGAATTCTATTTCCACATCACTTCCAAATATTAAGTTTAGTATTGTTACAATTGGAATGAGAAATCTTTCACAAATTGTTGGAATAGCTGGATACGAATACAAAGGTTTCATTATAGAATGAAATTTTTTATGTGAAACATCATCAATATAATAATTAGAACAGCTTTTGTATTCCTCTAATTTATTTCCAAATTTCCATTTATTTTTATACAAAATTTTATGATTTAATGTATCATACCAAAAATCAATAGAATTTTCTTTTTCATTGACTTCTATAGTTCCTTTATAATGTATAAATCTTTCATTTGTAAAAGAAGGGAAAAAACTATAATTATATTCATGATTATGAGAACAAATATATATTCCATTTAATTCAAAATCGTTGGCCATCTAATAAATAATGATATAGATAAGCAGAATGTCACGATCTCCAAGTCCAACAGATATATCAGGTGCTAAAGTGCCAAAATTCAATAATGGCTGGACAAAAGCTCAGGAAGAACTTATGGCCGGCTGGGCAGATATTGCAGCATGCTATCGTTGGATGCACGACCGCTGTGAAAAAATCATGGCGAAGAAAAATATGATGATTACTGTTCCAGTGATTATATTATCCACTTTAACAGGATCAGCCAACTTTATCACCAGTTCTCTTGTGGGAGATGATGCGCAACTCAGTAAATATACACAAATCGGTATTGGTGGTGTTTCCATTTTTACAGGTATTTTAACGACTCTAGGTAACTTCTTCCGGTATGCGCAGAACTCTGAAGCGAATCGCGTTGCTTCCATAGCCTGGGGTAAATTTCAACGCCAACTTGCTGTCGAACTTGCTTTACATCCAAAAGACCGCATTGATTGTATGGATTTTTTAAAGATTTGTCGTGCTGAACTCGACAGAATGATTGAACAATCCCCACCTATTCCAGATATTGTTATTAAAGCTTTTGAATTAGAATTCCAGAATATTCCTGACTTGAAGAGACCTGATATTGCTCACGGCATGGATCATACCAAAGTGTTTGTGGATAAAGACACCAGACTCAAACAAATGGCTGCTGATGCTGCTATCATGATTAAACAAAAACGTAAAGTATGGCATAATGCGATGATGCCAGATGTAGAACATCATGTTGATAAACGTATGAAGAGTTTGTTAGAAGAAATTTCAACAAATCATATTTCAACTTTGAAGGATAAAATAAATGAATTAGAGAAAGCTATACAAGAAAAAGAAAAAGAATCTGAAGAACATGTGAAAAAAACACAAATGTCGCATTATAAATCATTTATGAATAATAAAGGACCACAACATCATTTCCCTGTAACAGGAAAACCACAGAGACGCTTGTCGATGCCGATGCGCAAACCAACACTCCCTTTGACCCCACTCAACGAAAAAACTCTAGAACATACCATACCTAGTTTTGTTGAAACATCTCATGAAGATTTGATTGATGCTCTACAGAAAGCAAGTTCTTCAAATATAAATGAAGTCCGAGTCAATGTAGAAGATGATACAAATCATAAGGTATAAGGTATAAAGCAAATCCCCATAAATATACTAGTAAGGAAAAATGAATTATAATAATCGTAACTTATGGGATTTATTTATACAACCAGTTACTATTTTCAACTGGAAAAATATTTTAGAAGAATGGGATAACTCTTTATTAATGCCTCATAATATTCAAGTGATAGTGGATAATTTACGTGCGGCATCAGATTCTGATTCAACCCATGAAGTTCCATTACGTCATTTCTTAGATTATTTAAATTATGAAGAAGAAGCTGTTATTTGGTTTTTATATGAAGTTGTTACCTTACGTTGGAGTTGGGGTGAAACTCGTTTAGATTTTGTAAAAGAGATTTTACGTAATCACCGTGATTGCTTTAGTTTAGAAAGTAGATTTCCTGATTTTCCAGGTTCTCCAAGACAAGCTCAAACAGTTCGTCAATTTTTAGAAGCATTCTTAAATACGGATGAACAAAACTATGTACAAATCCCTCCTGCTAGACAAATGACAACATTTAATACTTTATCCGAAGCTTTTGAAGCGATTCGTAAAAATAAAGAAGTGGAACCAGAAACAGAATCTGTTGGCTGGACTCCTATTGAAGATATTTTAAAAGCTGAAGAAATTGATAACTTGGAAAAACAAATCAAAGAACTTAAACGTAAAAACAAAAAACTTCGTATTCGTAACAAGAAATTAGTAGAAGAAAATAATGTACTTGGGGATGCTCTTGAAACTTTACAAGATGATCACGAAAGACAACATAATAGAATTTCTGATTTAGTTCAAGATATGAAAATTATTCTATCTAAAGATGTTGAATCATTTATTCCAGTAGAAGAACAAATGCCTAACTATGCTCCTTTTACTATCCACTTTAATCGTGTAAGTGGTAAAGATGATGTTATGCGTATTCGTAAAGTGAATGATGATGAATATAAAATTATTTTTGAAGATAGAGAAAGTAATCTCCGTTACAAAATTGCGTCTACTAGTAAAGAACATATCTTCAATTATTTAGGTTCTACCTTACGATTAATGCGTTATGATGTTGATCCCTATGACAAAATTCAAGTCTTTATTCCCGCTGGTCCTTCTGTCTTATTAGATCCAAAAACGACTATGCAAATGCGTGAAACTTTATATGATTGTATTGAAACTGCTATGGATAACTGGCCAATTATTATTTAAGGTTCATATTGTAACCAATTTTCCACAGTGGGATTCTTCATTAATTCGTGTTCTTGAATATCAATACACCAGTCTTGGTAACGGTCAGGATGCCAAGTCGCAGCCATCAAATCCCCTTTAACACCTTTACATCGTTGAATAGCTCTTTTTTTCTCTTCTTCTTGAATGACTGGTATCCATCTTTTCAAGTAGGATTTTTCATATTCATTATCTTTTTTTTGTATTTTTAGCTTAGGACACATACGACACCATATAAACTTAAAATTTTTAGGAATATTTGGAAGAACTTGAATATTTGTTTTGGCTATCTGTAAGGTCTCTAAACTATCTGGTAAGAAAGGAAGTTCTTTTATTTTTGACCCATTAAGAGTAAGATTTTTAAGATTTTTAGGAAGATTTGGTAAATATTCAAGATTCATAGAATCTAAACAAAGTGTTTCAAGATTGGGTGGAAGAGGTGGAAGTTTTTTTATTCCAGGAGAAGAACATAAAACTAGTTTTTTCAAATTTTTTGGTAAAGGAGGTAAAGTTTCTAAACACCAACTATCATGTAAATAAAGAATTTCTATAGAATCAGGTAAGTTCTCAATTTTTTCTATGTAATTATTTCCTAAATAAAGCTGTTTAAGATTGGGTGGAAAAGAGGTTATTTCTTTAATAAAACAATCATTATATGTTAATTCTTCAATTGAATCTTTTAGAGGAGGAAGTTTTTCAAAATGATTTCGAGAGAAAGATATTTTTTTAACTCTGTCAGGAATATCCAAAACATCACAATCCTGCAATCCAAGTTCTGTCAAATCTAAAAGATGTTTTCCTGGGGAAAGTCCAAAATGTATATTTCCATCATCAAAATACAACCAATCTTTGATTCTGGATTCAGCCAATTTCATTCTGTGCGCATTATCGATGTCCATTTTATTTTTTTGTGTATAAAAAAATAAAATTGATATTTCAAAAATCAATTTTATTTTGTATAAAATATATTAAAATGCCAAGAGTTCGTGAAGTATTATCCTCTTTGAATTCTAAGCAGAAGAGTCAACTCCAGAAACTTTTGCCAGAGGAGACAATTAAAGTAGACAACCTAGGTGGAAGTAATTACCCTTTAGCACTTCTTTCTGTTTTACCACCAGATGAAAAATATTCCATAGCTGGACATATTACAGAACAAATGTTACGAGTAGAACCTTCTTTACAAACTTTATTGGAAATAACATATCAGTTTATCCCACCACTGATCCAAGGACCAGGGTCTACTAACATATCCCCTTTGATCCAAGGACCAGGGTCTACTAACATATCCCCTTTGACACCAGAACTCTTAAAAAAAGTATCTACTTCTAAAACAACATCATATTATTTACAAAGTTTACAAATCACTCGTCAGAAAATCTTGGAAGTTGCCAAAGGAGAATTATTGTATGATCAAGTGGTTGGAGGAGATCCTATTGAAGGTCATCCAGATATCAGAACAGCAGAACAGATCTTTGAAGTGAAAATGACTGGACAAGTAGAAAAGAATTGGTTGGATTTTAAATATCAACTCTTCGCTTACGCCTCTTTAGCACCAGAATCAAAAGAAGTTTATTTAGTTTTACCTTTACAACGATCAGTCTGTAAATATGATTTGTCAGAATGGGACAATAGAAACAAATTTAAAGAAACTCTAGAAAGTTTTGTTTTACAAAAAAAGCCAAAAGTAAATAATGATCAAGTAATGAATAATATGAATGTTCTATATCACATCGAAAAATTTCAAATTGGATCTCATTTACCCAAGTTGAAAAGTTTAGTCTTAACAGTTCAACAAACTCCTCCAACAAAACCTATGCAGATCTTTTTAGGAAATCCACAGAGTACGAAAGTCAATATAACTGATGCTGAATTGGCGGCTGCGTATCAAGTTCTTAGTGTCAGTAAAGCCCAAGTGTATATTCATTCTCCCTATATCATAAATCTTTGCTCTCCTTCTGAAAAGGATTCTTACCAACTTGATTGTTTAATAAAAAATCTGAAATATGGAGCCGCGATGGGTGCCAAAGGGGTCGTTGTTCATGTTGGTAAATATACGAAACAAGATCCAGAAGAAGCTCTCACAATTATGATGGAAAATTTACTGAAAGCAGCAGAAGAGGCAACTCCAGACTGTCCATTATTACTCGAAACTCCTGCTGGACAAGGAACAGAACTCTTAACAAAGCCAGAAGATTTCGTTGGTTGTGTCAAAGGATTAGACCATCCTAATCTGAAAATCTGTGTGGATACTTGTCATACCTTTGCTTGTGGACACAACCCTTTAACATATATCCAGAATATTCTGACTGATAATTCTGACCTTTTAAAACTAATCCACTATAACGACTCTAAAGCTCCGTGTGGTTCTCGTGTGGACCGCCATGCTTTCTGTGGAACAGGTGAAATAGGATTTGTTCTGATGGAAAAAATAGCAAAGGTTTGTTCTGAAGCCAAGTTACCTATGGTTATTGAATAAATTAATAGTTTCCAAAACTATTAATACTATTATTAAGGTTTTAAAAATATTTTGGAAAACCTTAGAATAAATACCTAAATAGAAACTATTTTCTTTACTATAAATGGCTAAAGAAGAATATCTTTCTTTTGAACAAATGAAAGAAGTAGAATTATTTTTAGTTGAGGAGTTAAGAGAAAGAGGCTTTGGAATTTCTGATAGATGGTATGAAGTTCAAGGACGACGTGTTGATGAAAATCATGTATTTTACAATAATGTTCATTATTATCTTATCTGGATTGAAGGACATTTTATGGAATCAATGGTGTTTGGAATATTTGATTATAAAACATTAAAG
>JACCDW010972175.1_pt1 | contig 16543 bp, 16 predicted proteins | sample 7449781 | NCBI WGS metagenome assembly JACCDW01 (sample SAMN15323449, study PRJNA562643) | freshwater metagenome | isolation source: river surface water | place: USA:Blue River Watershed | collected 2017-08-18
TACATTGCTCGTTCGTAAGCAAATACCTCGGATAAGGTAGAATGGGTAACCTTCAAAGTGTAACAGATCTCACCCGGCTCGTTCAAGACGTTCAGTATACGACCGCCTTGAAAGGGATGACGGATCAACAGAAGCAGAATTATTTTGAATCGCAGAAACAAGAATTATTAGGGGATATTTTGAAAGACCGTGAAGGGACCTTTCAAAAGACCTTTGTGGATGCAACGCGAAACAATTCAATTCAGCACTCCCTCTTTTTCTATCAACAGCGCAATCGTGACCTCCAAAATCTAGGAGATGTCATAAAAAATCAAAATGAAGCTGCGATTGGTACAACCAAGTACAACAACCAGCTAGCGACCCGCCAATATGAAATCAATGAGTGGTCTTACAACAATAAGTTGGATACTCTGTTTGTATTCCAACTTCTCTTTGTTACATTGCTCCTCGCAGCTGGTTTTGCGTATTTGAACAAACTTGGCATCTTATCTATGACAATGCTGGGACTTTTAACTGGTCTTTTGCTTTTTATTGATATTGCTGTCCTGATTCAACGTTACAACTATACAAAGAGAATAAGAGACCAGCGCTATTGGAACAAACGTCAGTTCACCAAGAAAGAGTTGCCACAGGGCTCCGGTTCATCTATATGTCCTCCTGGAGAGGAAGTTGAAGAGTCACAGCCTGCTGATGCGCCTCCTTCTTCAAACTAAGCTGTAGGTAGATATGGCGACAGCGACAGATTGGATAACCCGCGTAGGTCAAGTTACAACAGATTTTACCACAACATTGCCTGAGCTCATTACAAATTATGAGTTGAAGACACGTGCTGTTGGAGATTTGCTTACGCAAATCCAGAAACTTGAAGATGAAAAAGGAAGACTGGCTCATGAAGCAAAGATGGCGGAGATTGACGCATCAACTGCTGACCGTGAATTCATTGAGGTAAGAAAGACAATGCCTGACCCTTTCAAGCCATCAAAAATTTACACAGTTCAAGATTTTACCTTTTATCTCTTTTTTGTCAGCTACTTTATTTTTCTTGTCGCCATCTCCATGATGGTAGAAGAAAAAATTAAAACATTTGTGGGTGGCATTGCGGTGTTATTCTTTATTGTTGCCCTCTTTTACAGGTATATTTAGGACTCTTCCTCCTCTTCTTTCATGTCTTCATTATGTTGCCTTTCAAACTCCTCCAAGTCGTCTTCATCAAGGAAGACACGGATACCTTTGTAGATACCCGTGCCTCTTGATGCCCCGAAGGTTTCATCGCAACGGTTCTCCAGCTCTCGTGTCTCCATCTTCTTCGCACCTGAGCCAATAATCCACTTGTTGTATGCCTTCTGAATTTCCTTGATAGTAAACTTATCAGTAACCAGCTCAGGATACTTCTTGCTCGTGCGCACCCGCTCAGACACGAACTTCGCAAAGGCATCAAAGTCCGCCTTGTACCGCTCAGACTCCTGCTTGATGATAGCAGGCTCAGGTTGGAGACCATGTACCATGTACTCCGTCTCATACAGATGGACAAGCAGACTCAGGAACGGCTCGCGCCAGGTCATCAGCTTATCGTCTAGGCTGTTGTCGCGGGGATAGAAGTTGGGCTCCTTCGCAATCAGATCAGGATGGTCAGGCTCCTCAAAACGACTCTCAAAGGGAATCACACGAATGCGGCGCCAAGTACCATTATCCATACTGTTAATCGGAGGAAGACGGTTACACATCATAAACATCTTACCCATCACCTTGAACTTCTCCTGGTCTCGGAACAGGCCACGTGCCTCAATAATGTCCTCACCAGACATCTGCTTCATGCGGCTGGTATTGAGAGGCTCCTGGTGGTCAGGCTCTTGCGAGTAGATGAAGCGACGGCACTTGATAGCCATGATGTCTGGATTGGCTGCGCCTGACTCGGGTCTTTTGCGAGTAAAGACAGTGGCCTGGAGTGACGTCTGGTAATCACCAAAGACAAGACGCATGAGAGTCACCAACTTGGACTTACCGTTGCTACCCACACCAATGAAGAAGTAGTACAGCTGCTCCCTGTTCATGCCTTCCAGACAAGAGGCCAGAAGCTTGAGAACATGTTTGCGGAGGTCCTCACGAGGGAAGAGCTTCTTGAAGAAGTCATGGATTTCATCCAGACGAGGGTCCTTGTTCTTCACGTACTCCGCGTAGGGAATGTAGTTAATTGGCTCCGTCTCAGGATGGTTCTTGCCCGCGAGGAAGCTAACATAATCCTCAGGGCGTCCCTGGCGGAAGATAACACGCTCACGATAGGCCTGTGCTTGAAGCACAGGGTTGTTCGCTGTAGGAACCTGCTGGTTGACCAGAGCACCAAACTGCGTGGCCTCCGCAGTCGCAATCGGTTGTGCAGGCTGATTTACAGGCTCCTTGTGACGCAGTTCCAAGACACCATTCGCACATCCAAAGAGGAAGGGGTCCATATTCAGCTTGTTGACAAAGTCCTCCTCGTAGAAGAGAGTTGCGCACATCTTCATCACGGAGTCGTTGAAGCCAGAGCTGTAGAGCTTCTTCTGCATCTCCAATAGCTCAGTCATCTTCTTCATATGACGCTCTCTGTCCGCATCAGTATGAGCAACAGCATAGCGCTGGCGCTCTTTTGTTGCCGCTGATTGAATATGGTCAGCAACATCTACGCAGACCTTTAGTCTTAGTTCCATGCCTTGGTTCAGTTTCCGCCACATGTTCATCATTTCATCATAGAACAGCCAATCTGTAGCACGACTATCAATAGAGGCTACGTAGAGGCTATCCCACAGCTTCTTCATAAGTGTTGCGATATGATAATGTGTCGCATCTGTATTTTGGATAATGTATTCACAAACATCCGCGTCAATGATTTGCTTGTACCGCTCAGGGTTATCATCGCGGGCCCACTTGTATAAGCTGCGGCGGCTCAGACGAGGTCCATCCCCTTCCATCCGCATGTTCATGAACCAATCACGACGAAGTTGAGGCACTTCACGAGCACGATGATGGTTCCACTTCGCAGGAGCCTTTTCTTTCGTGAAATCCATCCAGAGGTCAAACATTTCCTCAGTCTTCGCAATATTGTGAAGACACCATCCGACACGCATCCAGTCATCATGACCTTCCGCACGGTCCGCTGAAAGACAGTCCATAACAATTGCACGGAGGAGGGGGACATCTCCTGTTGGCGCACCACCAATGGCAGCGAGCGCATTTACCATAGGGTCCTGGAGCGCAGTGAGTGTCGCAGCACGATTGACAACCGCCTCATCGTACTCCTCGTAGCGGGTGGGAGCCGGATTCAGAATGCTGTTAAATTCACTTTGGACCTCCTCCTTGACGACATTGATATCATCTTCAATTCCATACCGAACACTCATGAGCTCAAGAAGTTTGCGGCTGTTGTAATTCACGATAGGCTCATCTTCCCAGAAATCAGATTCAGGACTGTATACCATCACGTTGGTGAGTTTGTACGCAGGGATTGTAGGTTTGGAGGCGCCGTAGAACATCCAGCCCTGCTTCCTCCCCATAGAGGGGTCAAACACATCCTCGTCCTTGTTCTGATAGCCCGTGTGCCCGAAAATCTCATGGATGACATTCTGAGAAAGCAAGTACTTGCGGAGTACGTTCCACTTGTCATTGGAGAGAGGCGCATCAGGACACAGAATGTGGATGCCGTCCTTGATTTTCTCCTTGTCAGCATAAGGTTGAGGCCTTAGAGTGACAAAGAATCGCATAGTATCATAGACGCTTGTATCAAAGAAGTGTGAATAGGCCCCTGCGAGCTTCGCACAGAAGTCGCGGATGTTGTCCTCCGTGAAACGGCGCTCCAAGGCCTGGTTTTTGGGATAGTGGAAGTCCAAGTCAATGAGAAGTGGCTTGGGCTGATTCAGCCGAGGCTGCTCAACAAAGCCAAGAGGACGATGCTTCTTTACAAACAAGTAATCATTCAGCAGATTTAGAAACTGAGGGTAATCAGCATCAGGAATGTGCCAACGACCGGTTAACTCTCCCATGCCTGTAATTGTTGCATCCTTGCCATTGGAACATGGATGTTGCTCAAGAAAGTGCCAGAGAGGGTGTTGATGAAAGATTTGAAGGGTTGTCATTGTACTACTTGCCATCCCCTATATTCAAGGGAGGGGTCAATTTTTGGGGGCGGGGCCCGCAGCAATAAAATCTAAAGAGGAGCAGCCACGACCACAGAGGGATAGCTTTGCGATGGATATTCAGCTCATCGCACCACAGGCCACCAAGCGTGTTTTGAAAGATATTAAAAACGCACAAGAAGAGCTCATGAAGCAACAAGGAATTTGGTATTGGATGGATGAATCCAATATGACAAAAGGCTACGCTTTACTCAAAGGCCCTGAAGATACACCCTATGATGGATGCCTGCTCATGTTCTCTATTCAATTCCCAACGGACTATCCCTTCTCACCCCCCAAAGTCTTATTTCAAACGTCTGATGGAAAAACCCGCTTCCATCCAAACCTCTATGTGGAGGGAAAGGTATGTCTATCTATCCTGGGTACCTTTCCTGGCCCCTCTTGGTCTGGGACGCAGAGTTTGAACAGTGTCTTACTCAGCATCCTAGGTCTGCTAGATAAAAACCCTTTGGCCCATGAGCCTGCGTATACCAATGGAACTTTGCTAGATGCAAGACATAGGGACTATGCGGATTTTGTGGAGCATCAGATGATACAGCTTATGATAAGTCAGATTGATGGATTTGAGAGGAATCCAGGAAGACATTTATGGTCTCCCTTTGAAGAAGAAGTCAAGGCTATTCTCCCTTCATTGAAAGAGCGGCTCAAGAACAAAGTCTTAGAAAAGGCCAAGCACCCTGAATCCTTGTGGGGGAGTGTCCTGTATGGAATGTCAGGGAGGTCTCGTTGGAAGCAAATGGCAAGTCAGATTCCTTGGATAGCTTCAGCTTAAATTTGAATCCAAAACCCCTGTAGGGATTCGCAAACCATGAACTTCTGTCCAAAGTGTGAAAACTACCTGTACCTGGAGCAGGCTTCTGAAGATGTTGTCTCAGCTTCAGGTGCTGCGCAGAAGCGCTATTATCTAAATCGTCGCTGCAGAACCTGTGGATTTGTAGAGGTAGATACACAGGGTGGTCTTGTCAACGAAACGATTGTTCAGGAACGAGCAAGCGAAGGATACAAAATTCTGTTGAATGAGTTTACCCGGCAAGATCCGACGTTGCCTCATGTGAATACACTGCCCTGTCCGAATACAGCAGGGGATGGTACCAAGCCCAAGTGCGCAAGTTATAGTGGTACGCCTCGCGATGTGATTATTATCAAGTATGATGCTCAGAATATGAAGTTCCTTTACATTTGTAATGTCTGCGGAGAGCAATGGCGAAGCCGTTCCTAAGAGTTGTCCAGACTAACCACTCGCAAAAATAGCCTTAACCTTCATATCTATCTTCTGAAAGATGGACACATATGAACAAAGAGCAGTACAATTTTTTCTTGAAAGCATACAAACTCTCAAGAAAAAATCTGGAGGTCAACGATGGAATGCAATTTGCGAGGATGTATCAAATTTCTGGGAACAAACATATCCGAAAGAACTTGGTCCTCTCTATTTATCTCACGAAGAGAGATGGGAGCTATTGTTTGAACCTCCAGAAACAATCCAAAACCCACTGTATATGAAGTTTGAAATCTTATGTTCAAAGCCTTTGTTTATCGATTATTTTTTTACGGTTCTACAAGCTCTCTTAGACCCTCCTGCGCCTTGGTGGTATAAAAAGACCGGATGAGTTGAAGTAGCTCATCAATCTCTTGTTTTGATTGATTTAAAAACGCGACTTGAACATGTGTATTTTGTAAACTACCTTTACATTTGTAAATAACAAATGTATGGTCGTACAAATAATTATAAAGTTCATTTGGATAAGCACAGGAAATATTCACAACCCAACAACATTGCTCTTTGGCATTAGAAATATAGGGTGCTAGCCCTATCTTTTCACATTCAGCAATAAAATAGTCACACAAGTATTTATATACATCATATCGTTGATACTCTTCAAAAAGACAATTTAGGCATTCGTTGTAATACATAAAATTTTGTACACAAGGTGTAAAGGGTGTTTCATGAAGAAGACTAAATTTATAATACTGATATAAATTCAAGTAAGAAATAGTTTGTGGCAAGGATTCAAAGAATTGTGTTCTTCCTACAACTACAGCAAGGCCTGGATAGGAGCCTATACATTTATTTGTTGAATACGCAATCATACAAAGAGATTCTAAGGAAGGGATATCAATAGGATACATTCCAACACTTGAAACACCATCTACAAGTAAATCTAGGTGAAACTCTAGACATAATGTATTCAAAGAGTGTATGTCATTTACTCTTGTTGTTGACGTTTCATGGTGAACAAAGAACAAAGCTTGAAATGAAGATTCAGTTAAGACATTTCGTATAGAGTCATATGAAAATGAATTCTCCCACCCAAAAGATAGTGTAGAATAGTCAACACCATGATTTTGAAAGAACGCTTCCCATTTTTCAGCAAAAAATCCATTCTGTAAAAGTAAGACGCGTCCTTTCCCCTTATAACTAGCAATCATTGATTCAATCGCAAGAGTTCCTGAACCTGTCAAAAATAGTGGTGTATAGGATGAGTCTGACAGATTAAAAAGTGCTTTCGTTTTTTTGGTACATTCTTTGAAGAGTGTTTGAAAGTCTTTTCCTCTATGGCTTATTTGAGTCAACTCGAGTGAGGAAACCTTTGGATGAAGATTTACTGGGCCTGGACAGAAAAGACGCATTCCTAACCCTTCTAGAAATACCAGTTTAAATATCAGGGGATAAACTCTGCTATATACCCATGGAGAAGTGCGGGCTGTTTCTAAATAGGCGTACACAACTCTTTACAAACTCAGACTATGAACTTCAACAGGTATTTCGTTATTATGATTACTCACAAGTTGCTTTACTTTCTATCGGTATATGGAGTAGTCATTCATGTTATTCAGCAACAGAAAGAATTCATGATTTAGCATCTCGTGCTAACGTGTTTATTGGAAAAATGAGAAGTAAAGGGTGCCATATCATTCACGGTGGCTCTTACAATAATTATGCGTGCAAAATGGGACGATGGGAAGATACAATGCTTCGGAAAAACATGAAAGGACATCCTATGGCCAAGTTGGAAGACAAAGGTATTTCAATCCCACCCCTTCCTTTGGACGATAGCGATGGCGGATATGTAAAGTCTGATAAAAACCTGGAATACAACCGTGCTATGGTAACAATTCATCCTTCAATTCATGTAGATTATGAAAAAGACTGTATTTCTGACAATTCAAAGGAGATTCTAAATTATTTGTATGCCAAGGGCATCAAAGTTCTTCTTGCGTTTGGAACTCATACAAATATGTGTGTTTTAGATAAGCCTTATGGTATTAAATGGTACATACGATATGGATTTCCTGTAATACTTGTCCGCGACCTTTGTGATACTATGTACAACCCTCAAATGCATCCTTTTGTAAGTCAAGCTGAATCAAATACACTTATGAGCAAATGGATTGAAACACATGTTTGTCCAACTATTGATTCTACTGAAGTTCTCTATTTGGATAAGAAACTCATTATGGTAGACATTGATGATACAATTACAGAAGGCAAAGGGTATGAGAATTGTCTTGCGAAGCACGATGTGATTGAAAAATTAAACGCATTATATGATGAGGGTCATAACATTGTGTATTGGACTGCGAGAGGCACAGTCGCAAATAAAGACTGGTATACTCATACAAAAAAACAATTGACGGACTGGAAGGCAAAACATACGCTTCTTGTCATGAAAAAACCATTTTTTAATTTTTTTATTGAAGATAAAAGTATTAATTTAGACATGTATTCTGATTCATCATGGCTTGAGGAATTATCTCATTGAATCTAAAGATAGTTTTAGTAGGCAATAGCAGAATGGAATCACTTGGAGTTATTGGTGTAGGAAGACTTGGCATTTGTACTGCCTTAGTTTTGGAAAAGGCAGGCTACAATGTTTTGTGTTATGACGTGAATGAAGGGATTCGTAACGCTATTAATAAGAGACATCTTGAATCACCTGAAAAAGGAGTGACATCTATGCTCGCGGAGGCAAAGAACATTCACGCAGTGGATAGCTTAACAAAGATTCTTGAAGTAGATACTCTATTCTGTGTAGTGCCCACGCCGTCACTTCCTGATGGCTCTTACAATCACCTTTACATAGAGACGCTTACCGATGAGATGATTCAGATTCTAAAAAACGGTGGCTCACGCAAACTCCTTACTATCTGTTGTACAACAATGCCTGGGTATTGTGATAGTCTTCAGGAGAAGTTTGATAAACACAATGTTCCTGTAGATGTCTGCTACAATCCCGAATTTATCGCACAAGGAAATATTGTGTATGGATTTACAAATCCTGATATTGTTCTAATTGGCGAGGCCAACAAGGAGTCAGGCGACAAGTTAGAATCAATTTATAAGACGTTTGTAAAGACAAACCCTACGTATTGTCGTATGACAAGGACGGAGGCTGAAATCACAAAGATTTCAATTAACTGCTTTGTGACAACAAAAATTTCGTTTGCGAACACAATTGGCGACCTGTGTGTAAAACAAGGTTTGAATGCGGACCGCGTATTGTCCGCAATTGGAGGAGACTCGCGTGTTGGAAAGAAATATCTTGGATGGGGGCACGGATATGGAGGGCCTTGTTTTCCTCGTGATAATCGTGCTCTTTGCCTGTATTGTACAGGAGAAGGTATTCCTAATCGCATTGGAATGGCAACAGACCAGACGAACTCATCCCATCTGGACTTTTTAGTGAAGACACTCAAGACTCTGAAACAAGAAACAGGAAAGGACTTCTTGTTCCGTGATTTGGCTTACAAGCCTGGTACAATTATCCTTGAGGAATCCCAAAATCTCGCACTTGCGCAGCGCTTGGATTTAGAAGGATTTCCCATTTATGTTCAAGAATCTCCTGAAATCAAGAAAGAGCTAGAATTACTATCTCGTTCACAGTTCCTCTTTGTTGATGCGACAGTTGATGAATCCAATTACATTGTAGTGGATAAGGACTTATCTTGTTTGCGTAAGCGCATGTAATATCCACCCACTACAAACTTGCGTCCACTGTGTACAGCAGATGCTTCAACTTCCTCATATTTAGACGCAGGAATTACACGGAAATCAAAGGAAATACGTGTCTGACCTGAGATATTTTTCTTATTAAAGTGACGACAGCGATTTCCGTAAAAACGGAAGACTTCACCATACTTGAGTTGAATCGGATGGAAATCTTCCTTTCCAGGCTCTGTTTCTACATAGCAAGAATTTGTATCAGACTGTCCTGTTATTGTAAGCATGTAATTCATTTCTGAGGGAGGGTGATTGTAATCACCATCACAGTGAAATCCTATGCGCTCATTGCTTTCAGATTCATCATCACGTTTCCCAACAGCCGTATTGTTCGGAAGATGAATACGGAAAGACGGCTCTGTTTGAACAATATATTCATCTTCCTCAAGTTGTGGTAATAACCATTCTTGTAGAAATCTTCTATACAACGTTACCATTTCATGATAATGCGGGGACTTGTAATATTTTTTGTGAAACTCTGTAGATGTATCATTTTGAAAGGTAATTTGTGCCCATTCTGTTGAGCCCTCAATAAGGGCATGTGCTTGCTTCAAGTCGCCCTCTAACCCTAAAATTTTTGACATGACTTCCTGAAAGGGAAACTGGTCCACAGGGAACGTAAGTATTTTTTCAACAGTCATCTCCAATGCTCTTAAAAGATATATTTAAGTTACGATTTTTCCCCAAGGATTATCCATTCACGAGGAAAGAGGTTGCCTACACCATCGCGAAACCAATTTGACGGGACAATCACTGGTGCGCGCACAGCATGGGCTCCTAAAAAGGCGCCCCACCACGAAAAACTGGAGTTCGCACAAATCATGCCTCCTTGGCAGGTTGTCATAAGGGCGAGGGCTTTTACTTCGTTTGACTCCTCAACAAAGAATTTATGAGATAGATTTTGAAAGAGCGGTTGCTGTTTGCACCATTCAATATCATCCGAAAAAATATAAAATTCATAAAAATCCTTTGAAAAATGCGATAGAGCAGTTTCATAATAGGAGAGAGGCTGAACAGGAAGCACTTGATTGTAAGGCGGCTGTAGGTAGTCTCCGCGTCGTACATGGATTCCCACACGAAGTGGAGAATCCGCCATATAAATCCGAAAATTTCCTAAACCATTTCTGTAAAAGGAACGAATTGATTCTTCATGTCGTTGAATAGGAGGGTAGTTTTGAAAGTATCCATGAAGTAAGACATTTCCTGAAATATCGTGAGGATTCCAATCCTCAAATCCAGGCTCACCAGGATGTTGCGTAAATTCTTCTTGTGTCAGAAAAGAAATGGCTGTTCCATCAATAGGTCTATCAAGGCGATGAATTAATTCACGAAAAATAGACTCTCCGTAATCCATCTTAGAAGCATTGTGAAGATTGTAAAATTCTTTGGGTAATAGAATTCTACGATTTGTTTCTTTCGCATAGACCATGGCAGCTGCGACTTGAAACATTTGATTTCCCAGACCCCCTTTGCGAACAGGTAAGACATAACTCATCCTATCTAAGGCCCATGGCATTCTATGTTTAGATGGAAAATATTGATTGTGTGTATTACATTAATTTAGACCATAGAACAGATAGAAAAGACCAATTTGAAGAGGAAATGGCAAAGCTTGGGGTTCCAAAAGAGAAGCTTCACCGTATTTCAGGTATCTACAACAAAGAATTTGGTATCTTGGGATGTGGACTTAGTCATAAAAAAGCGCTTGAAACGTTTGTACAATCTGGACAGAAAAACTGTCTCATTTTTGAGGATGATTTCTTGTTTACACTGGATATGAATTATGTAAAATATTTGCTTCGTTCAATCTTTGAATGTCAAATCCAATATGACCTCGTTATGCTTGCTGGAAATCTTTTCAAAACAGAAAAAACTTCATGGCCATTTTTACACAAGGTCTTAGACGGTCAGACAGCATCGGGATTTCTTATTACAAAAGAATTTGCCTCAAAGTTAATCACATGTTTAGAAGAATCTACCACTCTTTTAAAAGACTGGCACGACAAAACGGGTGAAAAGAAGCATGAATATTGTAATGATATTTATTGGAAGAAACTTCAACCGATATCCAACTGGTTTATTCTCTATCCAAAGACAGGTGTTCAACGGGAAAGTTACTCAGATAATGAATACAAAGTGACAAATTACGGGGTCTAAACTATATGTTCTAAACATACGCAATGGAGCAGTATATCCAAGTGATTCAAGGAACGTCTGTTGAAACTCTGTATAAACTTCCCCACAAACAAATAGGTGCGTATCCGACTGGCTTTGTTGTCATCTATTCTGGATCACTTGACATTTCATTTCCGTTTACAGTATGTCCTTTGTATACTGTTTTGTCTGATTCAGAGGTACTCCCTGGCTCAAATCCGCATGATGTTATTGTGAAATACACAAATGAATTAGGTTCTTTGGAGCGCCTCTTATATACATTGTATGAAGAGTACAAAGAAACAGGATGCATTCAAACAGACAACTCTATGAAACGCTTTGTCTACACAAAGCAACTCCCTCCACGTAAAATTGTTATTCCATGTTTTAAACGAAAGGAAAATCTTGTTGCTGTACTGAAACGCTTTCAGATGATTGATGTACCCAAAGAAGGGTATCGGCCACAAATTCTTTTGGTTGAGCACAGTCCTTTTCCAGAGCTTCAACAAATTGCAGAAGACTTTCATTGTGAATACATTTGGTTTTTATTGGACCCACGCATTCCTCATCTTCCCTTGGGTCAATTTAACAAAGCACTCGCGTATGATAAGGCTTTTTTGAATGGAATGCCTGCGCAATGGTACTTATTTCATGACAATGATGTCTTAGTTCCCAAACAGTTTTGGGAACTCCTGGATGCAAATAGAGAGCGAGCCAACACACAATTTCTTCAACCTTACACGCATAGGTCTCTCTTAAACCTCAAACAAGCAGTTGCTGAAATGTTCCGAGAAAATTTGTCTCTCGCAGACGAACCCATGGATACATCTATGTATTTCCCCATTGTTCCAGGAGCACCTGGAGGCAGTTTGTATTTATCAAGGGAAAGGTATCTAGAAGCAGGAGGCCACGACCCGCAACTCTGTTGGGGCTACGGACCTGAGGATGCGCTATTTTACCATAAACTAGAGCTTCTAGAGCCTATAGCATTCGCAGATTCCCCGCCTATTGAAATGATTCATTTATGGCATGAAACAGCAGCCATTCACAATCCATTCCGCGCAGAAATGGATTATTTTGTAAAGGTACTGTTCAAAGAAAAAAGCAGAGACGAAAAACTCGGATACATGAACTACAAGCGAGAGCTGCTTAAAAATTTAGTGAAGAATACAGTATGATAGTGTGTCAAGATGAATGCGCAACAGCTCTTAGAGCCTTACTTCATAAGAAAACCTCCCCCTCTGCCTCAGTACAGCCAGAGATTGGAGGAAGAATTTGCTCTGATAGACAAATTTGGCTTTACAAAAGTCTTCCAACAAGTGTATGAAATTATACGAATTGCAAGGTCTTTACAAATTCCTCACATTATTCGTGGGTCATCTGGGTCTTCCTTAGTTTGTTTCCTGATGGGCATTACAGAGATTGACCCCATTCACTACAAATTGGAGCTCGCGCGCTTCATGAACAGTGGAAGAACAGACCTTCCAGATATTGACATTGATGTTCCTTACAACAGACGTGAAGAGTTGTACAAACGGATTGAAGAGCAATGGCCCAAGCAGGTTGCGCGGATTAGCAATTATGTTACCTACAGTAAAAAAACAGCTGTCAGGGAGATAGCAAAAGATGCATACAAAGAAAAAATTCCAGAGAATCCTGACTTACGTTCAAAACAAGAGAAAAAAATTCTAAAAAGCCTTAACTATAAACAAGTGCGTCTTGATAAGGCATTTCCTGAGAAGGAGGAGCAAAAGGCAATTCAAGAGGAAGCTGGAAAAAAGGTTGGAACCTTGAAGAACTACAGTACCCATTGTGGTGGCATTGTGATTTTTGAGGAGCAAGGAGAAATTCCTGAAGAGCTTTTGCTAGACACCAAGAAAGAAGACACACTGCCTCATATTCGGTTAAACAAAGATGATACAGAAGAGGCTGGATTTATTAAAATAGATATCTTGAGCAACCGTGGCCTAGCTCAACTTGTACAAGCACAGCGAGAGCCCAAGGGTCTACTAGAGTACCCTGAGCGAGATGCTGCGACAGAACGTCTCTTGGCCAGAGGAGAGAATCTTGGATTGACCTTTGGAGAGAGTCGTGGAATGCGCAAATTGTTCTTGGGAATGAAACCTAGACATATGGATGATTTGGCTATCTTACTTGCTCTAATTCGTCCTGCTGCTGCGACACAGGGAAGAAAACGAGAATTCCTAGAGCGATGGAGATATGGAGCAGAAGAAACAAACCCTCTTTCAAAACAAATTATCTTTGATGATGATGCGATTTGTATTATAAAGGAGGCACTTGGATGTGACGCAGCAGAAGCAGACAAATGGAGGAAAGTGTTTTCAAAAGGCAACCCAGCAGGGCGTATTGAGTTTCGCAAACGTCTCTATCAGAAAGGTATCTCCAAATCCGTCCAAGATTCTATTATGAGTGAGCTAGATTATCTTGTCTTGTACTCCTTCTGTAAATCGCACGCAGTCAGTTACGCCCAACTTGTCTGGGCCCTTGCGTACGAAAAGACACACAACCCTCATAGATTCTGGATGGCTGCTCTGAATCATTGTCATAGTGAATATAGAAAATGGGTTCATTATCGTGAAGCGAAACGTTCAGGACTTCAATTGACACGCGAGCCGCCTCCCTACAAACTAGGAATGAAACAGGGAAACCCTTGCTTAGTCTCTATGAAATCACAAGGAGAACAATTACGATTAACACAAATGTTTCAAAAAGAGAATTCAACAATTCAAGACTTCAATGACATGCGCGACTATGGCTACTGGCTCTCAGACAACTTTCTGCCTCATTGTGGTGTATGGCCTGAATCACAACAAACGTTAGAGCGCTGGTTTGGTACGACAAAAGAACAGAAACAAATCAATGTAAAGTTCCGTGGAATTATCGCAACAGGACGTGTCTTGCGTCGCGATGGACTCGTAACTCTCATTACAATAGGAGTTGCGAATTCACACTTCATAGACTTAGTGTATCAAGATGTTGATGCTGGGACCCTCTTGAGTTATACCGCAGTAGAAGGCAAAGGACTTTATGAAAAGAAGGGTGGTGTTGAAACAATTGTTGTGGAGACAATTCGTGGAGTAAGTCTCCAGACCTTACGTACGTGTCAAGGCCCCCTTTAACTCAGGCAACAAATCTTGAAGAATACGCAAAGGACAACAGTTGGGTATCGCAAAGTCAGGTTGACTGGAGACAAGATAACTCCAATTTTCTGTACTCCATCGTCTAGCCATAGGACCATAGGATTTTTTTCCGAGCAGTAGCCACGCATCCACTTTCTCGTGAAGTCGTTTTGACAAACTTTGTTGAAGGACAGGAAGTCCTAAGAGCGAAGTCAACAAATGAAACATATCCCGTCCTTCTTTTGGACAAGGGTCCATAGGAGGCAGGACGCCATCTCCAAGATTTACCAAAGGTTTTCCTCGTAGAATTTCAGAGCCTAGACACGCAAATCCGAAATCAAGAACAACAACAGTGAAGGGACTCTGAAGAGTCCATGTATGCCCTTGAAAAGAAGTTTTAATAAGACAAGGCTCTTTTTTAACCAAAAGGTTTCCATGCTTCAAATCACGATGGTCCAAATTCAAATGCGTCTCTAAAACGGCAAGAATTAATGCGAGTTGTGCCACAAGAAAAAGTAAATCTGTATCAGGTGTTTTTGTCGTAAAGAACCATTCAGGAATACTATACCCATAAATACGCTCCATAGAAAAACAGACTGATTCACCTTTAGAAAAGACATCATAGACTTTCGGAATAGCTCCCACAAGTCCTTCTGACTCTAATGTTTTGTGGGCCAAATGTTGCAAGACAGCTTCCTGAAGCAAATTCATTTCATCCATACGCGGTTGTTTAACTAAGACATATGTCTCATCACGTTTTGCTACATAGACATTCCCATAGCTACCATGGTCTATCTCATGTTCAATCACAAGGGTTGAACGCAGATGACCCTTCAATAGTAATGTTTTTTTCTTTGCATCATATTTTGTTATAGAAGACGTTTCTATCATTGGAATCGTTGGAATTGTATAAACTCCATCGATTCCAATCTCTTGTAGAGAAAATGGTTTGGATGACCACATCCTTCCTATTTAGAGTTCAGATACCTATCTATGTCGGAGGGCGTTGTAAAGATACGCGCTAGCTCAACAGCAGCAAGCTCTCGTGGATGCTCTGGTTGAGATGGGCTTGAACCATAGCGTTGCTGAAAACTCAAAGGAGCTTGACTTTGTCGTATGCCTGTTTCTTTATCCCACCATTGGATGCTGACTTGCCGAAGGTCAGGTCTGTCATCACGCTCGTACATAGGCAAAGGTACGTGTCTACCTTGCCACGCCCAGAATCTATCATCTATAGTGTCTGGGTTCATGCGACAGCGTTGTAGCCATCGGAGAGGAATGTCTTGCTCTGAAATTCGTTTCCAACCCTCGCGTTCAAAAAACGCATCCCATTTGTACCTGCGATTCCTCTGGTCAATATGAATAATCTCATGATTGAGAGTATGCTCTCTCCGTTCTTCTGGATAATACTTTGGCATACAAATAATATTGGGAGGTCGCGTGTGGGGCATCCCAGCTTCTGCTGTGGGATGCATCGTCACAATTTGAGTATTCAATAGGTAAGGCTCAGTTTCTTGACTCATCGCAGCGTAGGATAAAAATTCTCTTGCTCTGCGATTAATAGGACTGCTTTTCACTTGCTCAAAAAAATGGTCTAACCGTTCAGCTTTGGCTAACTGCTCCATCCTACTTTTTCTTCTTTTTCTCCTCTTTATCTTTCTTGAGATTAGACTTGGTTTTTGCTTTGACTTCTTTGTATTGCTCTACAATTGCTTTGTTGAGGAAGTAATCATTGATAGAGGTTTGTACCTTGGGAGCTTCCTGTGGGTCCGCAAGACGAGGAGAGCGCCTCGGAGTAATGAGAACATTTCCACCAAAGCTCTGTTGTACCTGCTGAGCAGGAGGAACACCACCCAAACGATTTACAAAGGCTGTTCTTGACTGTTTATCACATTCTTGAAGGGCTTTGCGAAAGAGAAGTTCACTGGCTACTATATCACGCTCTCCATCAGCAAGTTGTTTCCGAGGCGCAGTATATCCAGGAATTTGCTCTACCATCAGACCAAACAGCTGGCCAATCGGTTTCTCTAGCTGATGCTCAATGTAGTACTTGTAATCGGGTTGGAGTTTCTTCTCCTTGA
>JACCDW011708890.1_pt1 | contig 16533 bp, 17 predicted proteins | sample 7449781 | NCBI WGS metagenome assembly JACCDW01 (sample SAMN15323449, study PRJNA562643) | freshwater metagenome | isolation source: river surface water | place: USA:Blue River Watershed | collected 2017-08-18
ATGGCCTGGGGTTGCGCAGGCCTGGCTGGTGGCATCTGACGCATGCAGGGCAAAGCCGCTTTATATGACCAAGATGGCCGCTCACTTCTTCGATATCTCCGAGATATCGGAGCGATTGCACCGCATGCAGATTACTGTTAAAACTTCTGACAAGAGGGCTGAGAAGTGGGCATTGCATCTCGGCTTTGTCAAGGAAGGGGTCATGTTTAAGTACGGCCCCGACGGATCAGATCACTACATCATGGCGAGGTACCGATGAGCGGAATATTTGGTGGTGGCGATAAGGGCGCGTCTGAAGCAGCCAATCGTCAACTCGAAGAGCAGCGCAAAGAGAATGCTCGACTAATGGCCCAGGCCGAAGAAGAGCGCCGGGAGCTGGGCGAAGAATCTGCCGCAAGGCGCCGGGCCCGGTTGCGCGGTGGTTCCCGCATGTTGTTGTCTTCTGCCCGCGTCAACCCCGAGGAGGGGATCACCACGCTGGGCTCTGCTAATTCTTCTCAAGGAGGTGCATGATGGGTGGTGTAGTTGCTCCAGTTACCAAACCAATTGCCAAGGCCGTTCGCCAAGTAACAGACACGGTCGGCGTTACTGAAAAGCGCCAGGCTCCGCAGCAGCAGGCATCTGCCGTTGCTCCTCAGCCAGCTCAACCCACTGCCGGCGCAGACATGGTCGCAGCCCGTGAGGCCAGCGAGGACAAAGCCGCTCGTCGCCGTTCGCGTCGCCGTGGCCAGGGCCTGTTGTCTGAGGCACGCGTCAACCCTGAGCAGGGCATCTCAACCCTTGGAACGACTGGGCTCTAACATGGACATGAAAGACAAGATGCAGGCCAAGGTTCGCAAGGTTATGAAAGAGTACAAGGCCGGTGGCCTGCACTCCGGAAAGGGCGGCCCTGTCGTCAAGAGCCAAAAGCAGGCTGTGGCCATTGCCATGTCCGAAGCCGAGCGGATGAAAAAGAAATGAAGCCAGGACTCTACGCAAACATCCACGCCAAGCGTGAGCGCATTGAGGCCGGCTCCAAGGAAAAGATGCGCAAACCTGGGGCACCAGGCGCTCCTACCGACGAAGCGTTTAAGAAGGCCGCTAAAACGGCCATGAAGGCCAAGAAGAAATAATGGCCATCGAAGTCCACCGCGAATCGCTAGACACAAAGGCGCGTCATGTAAGCCCAGCCTACATTGACAAGGATGGCGTTCATTACCTGACGAGCTCTGACAAGCCATTCCCCACGGTGGACGTCAACCACCTGCGTTTGCATGAGGGCAGGGCCTACTATGTCTACCGGGTCGAATCGTCTCTGGCGGTTAACGGTAACCTGGATATCGCGGTGGCCTGGCCATCTGGCATTTACCCGCACGCCGTTTTTAACTACCAATGCGGTGGCGACTCTCGCTTCTATGTTTACGAGGACCCGACCACCAGCGGTGGCACGGCACTGACGATTCACCGTCGCAACCGAGCTCTGGCCACTACTAGCACTGGCGCTGCTGTGTATGCGCCAACCGTATCCGCTACCGGGACGGAGATATTTGCCGAGATCATCACCAGCGGCCAGGGTGGCACCGGCGCTGGCGGTGGTGGCTACACGTACGAGTACGTACTCAAGCCCTTGACGACTTACCTGTTTAGGTTGACCAACATCAACGCCCAGGCGCATATCGCCGAGCTTCTTATCGAGTGGTACGAATGACACTGAAAAAACACCAAAACCCTAGCGGAGGCCTCAATGAAGCCGGCAGAAAGTACTTTGAGAAGAAGGAAGGCGGCAATCTTAAAGCTCCGGTTAAGTCTGGAGTCAATCCTCGACGCGTGTCTTTTGCGGCTCGTTTCGCTGGAATGTCGGGTCCGCTCGTTGATGAAAAGGGTCGCCCGACGCGTCTCAAACTGGCGCTAAAGGCCTGGGGCTTTGGTAGCAAAGAGGCCGCCCGTAACTTCGCTAATAAGCACAAGAAAGACTGACATGGCTGAAATGATGAGGCTCAAACCCGAGGACGTTATCAAGCGTCACGACATGGCCCTGCGCAAGAAGGACGACTTCCGCGACCTGTACGAGGACGCCTACGAGTTTGCCCTGCCGCAGCGCAACCTGTACGACGGTTACTACGACGGCAAGGTCGGTGGCTCCAAGAAGATGCAGCGCGTCTTCGACTCCACGGCCATCAATTCTACCCAGCGTTTTGCCAACCGCTTGCAGTCCGGGATTTTCCCGCCGCAGCGCAAATGGTGCCGCCTAGAGCCAGGTCCGGAGATCCCAGACGATCGCCGAGCAGAGGCTCAAGAGGCACTTGATGTATATACAGAAAAGCTCTTTGCCACCATGAAGCAGTCCAACTTCGATATCGCCATGGGCGAGTTCCTGTTGGATCTGGCCGTGGGCACGGCGGTTATGATGGTTCAGCCTGGCGATGAGGTCAGCCCGATCAACTTTATCCCTGTGCCACAGTTCCTGGTGGCCTTTGAAGAGGGCGCCAACGGTAAGGTGGACAACGTCTACCGCCGCATGCGGATCAAGGCCGAGGCCATCCAGCGCCAGTGGCCGGACGCCAAGATCGACGAGACGTCCTCCCTGGCTCGGCTCATCAAGGACAAGCCCACCGAGGACGTGGACCTGATTGAGGCCACAATTCTGGACATCAAGCGCGGCGACTACTGCTACCACGTGATCTACAAAGAGGGTAAGCAGGAGATTGTCTACCGCCGGATGAAGGTATCGCCCTGGGTTGTCAGCCGTTACATGAAGGTGGCCGGCGAGATCTATGGCCGTGGTCCCCTGATTACCGCCCTCCCCGATATCAAAACCCTCAATAAAACGCTAGAGCTCTTGTTAAAGAATGCTTCACTAGCGATTGCAGGGGTCTACACAGCGGCAGATGATGGCGTGCTGAACCCAGCCACCGTCAAGATTCTCCCGGGTGCCATTATCCCGGTGGCCCGTAACGGTGGCCCACAAGGCGACTCGTTAAAGCCGCTGCCCCGTTCCGCAGACTTCAACGTGTCCCAGATCGTCATTAACGACCTGCGCCAGAACGTCAAGCGCACGCTGCTAGACGAGAGCTTGCCGCCGGACAACATGTCGGCAAGATCTGCCACCGAGGTGGTCGAGCGCATGAAGGAGCTGGCTCAGAACCTGGGCTCTGCCTTTGGTCGCCTGATTAACGAGACCATGATTCCGCTGGTTGAGAAGATCCTCCAGGTCATGGACGACCGTGGCCTGATCGACCTGCCCCTGCGCGTCAACGGCCTCGAGGTACGGGTTTCCCCGGTCGCCCCGCTGGCCATGGCCCAGAACATGGAAGAGATCAATTCGATCATGCAGTACATGCAGATTGCCCAACAGATGGGGCCAGAGGGGCAGATGTCCATCAAGGTCGGCGAGACCCTGGATCTGATTGCCGAGAAGCTCGGCGTCCCCCAGCGGGTTCGCCTGTCTCCGGACGAGAGGATGATGAAAATGCAAGAGGCCGCACAAATGGCACAGATGGCAGCGCAACAGAATCCCGAGGCTGCTGCTGAAGTCGTCAAGAGCATTGCCTGATGCCAGGTTGGGATGAGCTGGAAGCCCCGGTGGGGCAAGACGTCCGTGACACCCAGCAAGGGCGTGACGATCTAAACCGATTGGTCATGCGCGTCTTTACGTCCGAAGACGGCGCAAAGCTGCTCGAGTGGTTGGAGCAGGCCTATGTGGACGTACCCGTTGCCGTGCCGGGTGCTGACCCGTCTCATGCGTTCTATGCCGAAGGGCAGAGATCCGTGGTCCGGGATATCAAAGCACGGATATCTTTAGCAAGGAAACTCTAATGGAAACGACAGACAACCAGGAAGTCGCCTCTGGCGATGCTGGCCTGCTCGACGGTGTGAGCATTAACGAGGAGAGCCAGGAAGTACAAGATACAAGCAAGACCGATATCGACCACAAAGCAGCACCACCTGATGATGACGAGCCTCTTGAGCGCCCAGACTGGTGGCCAGAGAACTTCTGGAAGAAAGACGAATCAGCACCGGACCTGGAGGGCATTGCCAAGTCCTACCAGGAAATGCGCAAGATGGTCTCCCAGGGCAAGCACAAGGCCCCGGCAGACGGCAATTACGACACCAGTGCCTTTGGCTCGGTGCCAGATGATGACCCCATCAAGTCTCACGTTTTAGGCTGGGCCAAAGAGTACGGCGTGAGCCAGTTGGCTTTGGACGCCTTGGTCAAGGACGTTGTGGCCATGCAGGGTGAGCAGCAGGAAGTGGCCACCAGGTCTATCGAGGAAGAGCGCAAGTCGCTTGGGCCCAACGCTGACGCCATGGTCAAGTCTGCCGTGGACTGGGCGTCTGGCCTGGTAAGGAAAGGCATCTGGGGTAAGGATGACTTCGAGGAGTTCAAGTACGCTGCCGGCACCGCCAAGGGCCTGCGGATGATGCTCAAGCTCCGTGAGACTTACGAAGGCACCAGAATTCCTGTACAATCTACACCCATGGAAGGTGCTCCTTCTAAGGACGAGCTTTACGCTATGGTCGGAGATCCTAAGTACAAGACCGATCCAGCGTATCGCGCCAAAGTCGAGCGCCTGTTCGCCAGCAATTTCTCGTAGTCTCTCCTCCCCTGTCACAAGGGTTAGCCCCGGGCCTTCTCCTCCCGGGGCTTTTTTTCGCTTGCAATCTGATATCGCAACCGCTAAAAAGCAGTTGTGGATAACTCCTAACGGAACCCGCACCGCAGTGGAAACTGACGACTGGCGCCCGCAAGGCGCAAGCACAAGGCCCTGGCAACAGGTCAACCGACGCGATTAAACCTTTTTTTAATTTTTCAAGGAGCATCACAATGGCTATCGCACTGTCAAACGCCTTTGTACAACTCTTTGATGCTGAGGTTAAGCAGGCCTACCAGGCCAAGGCACAGTTGGTTGGTGCCGTGCGTCAGCGTCGGGGTGTCGAAGGTTCTTCCGTTAAGTTCCCCAAAGTTGGTAAGGGTGTTGCTACTGCACGTATCCCCCAGACCGACGTAACCCCAATGAACGTTGGCTTCTCGCAAGTCACCTGCACGCTGGCCGACTGGAATGCCGCTGAGTACAGCGACATCTTCTCGCAGCAGAAGGTTAACTTTGACGAGCGCCAAGAGCTGGTTCAGGTTGTTGCCAACGCTATTGGCCGCCGCCAAGACCAGATCATCCTGGACGCCCTGGCCGCTTCCAGCACCAGCCTGGTTGTCACCGAAGACGAAGGTGGCGATAACACTGGTCTGAACGTTGCCAAGCTGCGCGCTGCCAAGAAACTGCTGGACAAGAACAACGTGCCATTTGACAACCGTCATGCCGTTATTCACGCCAACAGCCTGGCTTCGCTCCTGGGTGAGACCTCTGTTACCTCCAGCGACTTCAACACCGTGCGCGCTCTTGTGTCCGGCGAAGTCAATACCTTCCTGGGCTTCACCTTCCATACCATTGGTGATCGCGCCGAGGGCGGACTGCCTGTTGCCTCGTCTGAGCGCAAACTGTGGTTCTTCCACCGCGACGCTATCGGTTACGCCGAAGGCATTGCCCCCCGCACCGAAGTCAACTACGTCCCTGAGAAGACCTCGTTCCTGGTGAACGCTCTGTTCTCTGCTGGCGCAATTGCCATCGACGCCGAGGGTATTGTTGAAGTTCAAACCACCGACGCCTAAGGAGATATCTAAATGGCTTACTCTTCAACTGGTCTCAACCTTGTCGCTGGCTCGAAGGCTGGCAATGCTCCTCAGATCTGGGCTTACCAGTCTGCTGACGCTATTGCTACCGTCAACACCAGCGGTTACTTTGACTCCGCCGCCAGCCTGATGAAGGTCGGCGATCTGATTTACGTTTACGACACGGCTACCCCCACCGCTTCTCTGGTGGTTGTCCTGTCGAACACCGGTACCGTGGTTGACGTGTCTGACGGCACGTCCATCTCGGTGGCCGATGCTGACTAAGACGTAACGCTGCACCCGGGCTGGCTACTACATTCGTGGTGGCCGGCCCTTTTTACATAGAGGTCTGTCATGGCTGCTGGTGATTCCGCACTCTCGATATGCTCTGATTCCCTGCTCATGCTGGGAGCCAACCCTATCACCTCGTTCAACGAGGGCACGGATAGCGCCAACATTTGTGACCGACTTTACGCTGACATCCGCGACCAGGCCCTGACCATTTACCCGTGGTCTTTTTCGTTTAAGAAGGTCAAGCTTTCCCGGCTGATTACCACGCCGACCACAGAGTACAAATACGAGTACCAGTTGCCTGGCGATCGGATCTCGCCGCCACGCCGGGTCTTTGCCTCTGCCTCGCCAGGATCGCCTACGGTGAACACCTACCGCATCCAGCAGGACAAGCTGCTCACGGACCTGGAAGAGGTCTGGATCGACTACCAGTATTCGGTTGGCGAGTTCGAGATGCCCGTCTATTTTGTGCAACTGCTCAAGTACCTGATGGCATGGCACCTGTCTCTGCCTATCACCGACCAGGCTGACAAAGCCCAGTACTGGCAGGGCGTGGCCGTTGGCTCACCTGGCGAGAATGGCCGTGGTGGGTACATGCGTACGGCCACCCAGGTTGACGGCCAGAGCCAGCCGGTCAACGTGATCGAGGACTACTCACTGATCGTAGCGAGGTACTAATGGCTCGCTTCGTATCGGTTCAGACAAACTTCTCTACCGGCGAGCTTGACCCTTTACTGCGGGCACGGGTTGACCTGCCTGCCTATCAGAACGCCCTAGAAGAGGCTACCAACGTGGTGGTGCAACCCCAGGGTGGCCTGCGTCGCCGGCCCGGTTCTAGGTACCTTACAAGCGTTCCTGCAAGCTCTGGCGTTCGTCTGGTGCCATTCGAGTTCAGCACCTCGGATTCGTACATGTTGTGTTTTACCAACAACCGCATGTACGTGTTCAAAAACCAGGCGCTGATTACAAACATCAATACCTCCGGCAATGACTACCTGGACACCAGCTCGCTCGGTTTGACCGGGGCCAGGCTGGCCAAGATCTGCTGGACCCAGTCTGCCGACACGCTGATCGTGGTCCAAGAAGATATCGCCCCGATTAAGATTGTCCGTGGCGCGTCTGACTCGTCCTGGACCGGCTCTACTATCACCTTTGATAGCGTGCCAAAGTACGCATTTACGGCCAGCATTAGCAACCCGGCTGCCACCCTGACGCCGTCTGCGGTGTCTGGCAACGTCAAGCTAACGGCTGGCTCGTCTGTGTTCAGCTCAACCCATGTTGGCCAGTACATTAACGCCAGCCCACAGGGCCGTGCCAAGATTGTCGAGTACCTATCCGGCACCGAAGTCAACGCTATCACCGAGTTCCCATTCTTTGACACCACGGCGATTGCCAGCGGCGACTGGGAGCTCGAGACGGGCTACGAGGCGGTCTGGTCCAGCACCAAGGGCTACCCCAGGTCAGTTACCTTCCATGAGGGCCGGCTTTACTTTGGCGGCTCACGCTCCCGTCCGTCTACTGTCTGGGGTTCCAAGGTCGGTCTGTTCTTTGACTTTGCGGCCACCGAAGGCCTGGACGACGACGCTGTCGAGGCTACCCTAGACACCAACACGTTTAACGCCATTGTGGACATTACCGCTGGCCGCGACCTGCAAGTGTTCACCACGGGTGGCGAGTTCTACGTCCCGCAGGAAGGCCTAGACCCAATCACCCCGACCAACTTCTTCGTGAAGGCCACCACCCGCAACGGCGCCAAAGAGGGCGTCCGGGTTCAGCAGCTCGAGTCCGGCACCCTGTTCGTTCAGCGCCAGGGCAAGAGCCTTAACGAGTTCGCCTTTACCGACGTGCAGTTGACCTACGTCACCAGCAAGATATCGCTGCTGGCCGGCCATCTGCTCAAGAACCCAACCCGCATGGCGCTGCGCAGATCCGTGGCCACAGACGAGAATGACCTGCTGCTCATGGTCAATAGCACCGGCGGCACCATGGCCGTGTTCTCCCTGCTGCGCGCCCAGAACGTGATCGCCCCGTCTGAGTTCACCACCGACGGCGAGTACGTTGACGTTGGCGTAGACTTATCCACAATCTACACGGTCGTGAAGCGTACGGTAAATGGTACGACTGTCTACTACGTTGAGACCTTTGACGACGAATTGCAGACGGACTGCGCCAAGTATGGCGGCGCTGCCGGCTCTGTCTCCATGTCCCATCTGGTGGCCAAAGAGGTTGACATCATCCTGGACGGCGCTATCCAGCCAACCCAGACCGTACCCGGTGGCGGCACAGTCACCTTCCTGCGCTCGTCGACAACCTCGTACCAGGTTGGCCTGGACTTTGCGGTCCGTGCGGTCACGATGCCAACAGAGCTCAAGCTCTCGGTCGGATCTCGCCTGGGATTCAAGAAGCGCATTGTCGAGGTCAACGCTTTCGTGGCCGAGACCCAGCATTTGAAGATTAACGGCACAGAGATCCCATTTAGGAACTTTGACAGCACCACAATCCTGGACGAGCCGATCCAGGAGTTTACGGGTACCAAGACGCTGCATGGCATCTTGGGTTATTCAACCGAGGGAAAAATTACCATTGAGCAAGATATCCCTCTTAAAATGACGCTACTCGGTATGGAATACAAAGTGGCTACTCACCAAGGGACATAACATGAGCGGGAACATTTTTGCTGCTGTTGCTGCGGTTGTTGGCGCTTATGGCGAGTATCAGTCTGGCCAAGCCAAAAAACGCATGTACGATATGCAGGCAAAACAGGTTACTGTCGAGGCCGAGCGTAAGGCTGTCCAATATAGGCAACAGGCCAACCAAGTGCTACGCAAACAGGCTTCTACAAACTCGGCAATTATTGCCAGAGGATACGCTGGTGGCGTAGACCCGTTCTCTGGTTCTGGTGACGTGGCGCGCAGAGCGGTTGACACTGCCGCTGGACGTGAGTTTGAGATCGTCCTGGCAAACGCTGATGCCGCCCTACGCGGTGGCGCTATCCAAGCCAAGATATACGAAGCGGCTGGAGACCAAGCTGGCCGAGCAGGAGCTTTTAACGCTGCTTATAAACTAGCATCCGCTGCGGCAGGTTCAGGCGGTAGTTCATCTTCAACTCAGTCCCCAGCCGAAGTCTTTGAGGCTGGATCTGCACCACAAACGGCACCGAGATAATATGGCACGACTTCCACGCTACCAAGAATCTGGTCTCGTATCTGGGGATATCCCAAGGCTTGACTTTGCTAACCTGCGGGAAGAATCGCAGGGTATGGCAAGTATTGGCAATGCTTTGGATCGCCTGTCTCAGTTTGCGTTTGGCGAGGCTAAAAAGGAGCAGGACAAGGTCAACAAGCTGACGGCCATTCAGGTTCGTACGCAACTTGAAAGCGAAGTCCAAAAACGCATGGCCGAACTCAACGTCAAAGTAGAGACCGGCCAATTGTCAGACTTTAATGTTATTCAAACTGAAGTGCAGGCATTGTCTGGCCTTGCCGATGGCCTAAAAGATTTGGACATTGACCAGGCAAATGGGCTGATTGGTTCAATTCGGACTTCCGGCAAAGCGCTTTTAGCTAAAAGCTCAGATATCTTGGTAAAAAATTACCAGGCTGGATTGCAAGTTCAAATCAAAGAATTAAACAAAGACTACAGTTTGACCATACAAACAGCGCTTGAGGTTGACCCAAGTTCTGCTAACTTTGATTACGTAAAGAATCTAGCTCGTAGACATGTTTATTCTGTTGGGGTGCAGGCCAATAGTGCTGACAAAGCTATGAATGATTTTGACGCAATGGTCAATGCTGTAGAGCGTTCAACCATGGTCAAGTATCTTACTTCAGAAGACTTTGGTGCGACAGAATCAGAGCGGCTGGCAAAACTGGACGCCAATGACGCTGGCAAATTTAGCCAGCTCTGGAACGCCAAGGCAGAGCCAGATCGCATTGAAATCAAAAAGGCCATGTACCAGGCCGTCATTGATAAGAGCCAGGCCAAGCAGCGTGATGCCGCGGCTTTGAAGGATAGCAACGATAGGACCTACGTTTCAACGTATAGGGACTACATGCAGACCAAAGACCCAGCAAAGAAGGCAGAGCTTGCAAAGACTCTGGTTATGTCTGCCGACACGGTTGAGGAAATCGACCGTGTGCTCAAGGCCCCGGAAACCGGTGGCGATGCGCTGCTGTTCTCAAACCTGCGCGAAGATATCGAGCGCAACCGGATCACAGACTATCGCCAGCTGCAGCGTTTTGTGCGCCCAGGTGGCATTGACAAGACCCAGCTAAACCAGTTGCAAACCCAGCTATACCAGCAACAGGATGAGGGCATAAAGACTATCAAATCCAAGATTCGTGAGCAGTCTGGTATCGGAGCCCAGGTTGGCCTGTTTGATCCTAAAGAGGCCAGGGTAGTCAAGAATGCCGCGATCACTGAGCGGTTCGAGAGGTTTGTCCAGCAGGCCAGAGATGAGAACTCCAAGCTACCGGCAGATAAGGTCAAACCGCTGGACTATGACGCCCTGTTCCAAAAGGCGCTCAAAGACTACCAGGACACGGACGCCAAAAACATAGTGGTCCAGCAGGCGCAGGCAAAGCTTAACCTTTATGTGGCAGACGCAAAGAAACGTGGTCGAGACGTGGTCATCAACCAAGATACAAACATTGAAGACCTACGTCGCCTTGGTATTTTTAAAGACGACCAGTTGGATAACATCCGCAAACAGATCGAAATTATTAGAAACAATCAGACGCGATGAAAAGATCAGATATAGACCAGCGGTTCTTGGACGAGATCAATAACGCTCGCTATCCATCTTTTCAGCCAGAGGATATGGCTGTTGAGGCTGCCGCTGGTATGCCGCCACCAGACGCCCAGCCAACCAACCTAAAGGATGTTGGCATGGCCGTGGCAGACGTTCCTGCTGGCCTGCTCAAGGGCGCCGTGCAAGGCACTGTTGGCCTGCCTGGCGACATCGAGAGCCTGGTGTATGGTGTAAAACAGATCTTTAATCGCGGTGCAAACGAGGGCGTTTTAGATTCGTTTCTGAAGGGCCTAGAGCAAAAAACAATTTTGCCGACCACTGAGAATGTTAAGAAATGGCTTGACACCAATGTCGGCCCACTGGTGCCCGAGGGTGCAAGCGAAGCACGCAAGCAAGCGGCCAAGATCCCTGAGTTCGTGGGTGAGCTCGGCGGCGCAGGCAAGACCGTTGTTGAAACTGCAAAGGCAGCCGCAAGGCCTGTCGCTGATGTGACCAAGAGTGCAATTAACCTGACCAAAGACCTGCCTGTCGGCATGAGCACCAAGAATGTTGGCGCTCCGATTGAGCAGGTCATTGAGGTGCCGGTTAAGGTAGCTGGGCGTGAGATTAGGGTTCCTGCCGATCAAGCTGCAATCTTGTCTGGGGCGGTCAAGAATCTAACACCAGAAGAGCAGGCAAAGTTCAAGTCAAATACGGCTAGAACTTTTGTTGAAAACCTGACGGCCTTGCCAAGCAAACAAGAATTTGGTGCAGCCGCTCTTGGCGGTAAAGCTAAAAAGGGTTGGTACGAGGGAAGCACCCAGGCAATCGTCAATGTATTTGGCCCAGACGCAAACCGTTTTGCGGCCCTGCTGTCTGCTACAAGCCCGCAAACCAGCGTTGAATCAAATCTGTACAACGCTTTGCAAATCTGGAAAAACTGGACAGCCTCTGGCCGGCCAACTGATAGAGAGTCTATTGTCAAAGTAATGGGGCAATCTGTCCAAGGCGGCAAGGGTGAGGAGCCTGTGCTGGACGCGTGGATTAACAACAGTGTTCGTGCATTGTCAGCAGAGGACCCTAGCACCGTTATGTTGTCCGGGCCAAAGGTTGATAGCTTTATGCGAAATCTACAGGGCAACGTTAACGAGGTTACCAACGACGCCTGGATGGCATCTTTTGCCCTGGTCGACCAAAAGATTTTTGGCGGCAGCCTAACCAAAACCGACCCTGGTAAGGGACCTGGTTATTTGGCCATGAACGCCAGAGTAAGGGAAACGGCCGCTTATTTGACAAAGCTAACCGGAGAGAACTGGACACCGGCCGAGGTTCAAGAGACTATATGGTCATGGGCAAAAACCCTGTATGAGACCGCTGGTTCTGCTGGCGAAACAAGAACGGCCGTTCAGTTGGTAAGAGACAATGCAATTACAGATAAGCTAATATCATCAACCCCCGACTTTAGGACACTTTTCTATGATGACCGATTCGCCCCAATTCTCGAACAAGCAGGATACGGAGAGCAGCTCGCAAAACTTAGAGCAGCTTCTGGTGCAGGTGATGTCTCAGCAGGAAGTCAAAAGTCCGGAACTAGCGGCAAAGCAACAGCGCTTGATCCAGATGCTCAAAGGAAGCTCCTCGAGCGAAATGCCAAGCGCTTAGACAAGCTACGCAAACAGCGGGAACAGGCCGCCGCAGAGAAGGCCGCTTTAGAAAAAGGGGCTGAATAATGGCCATCAAACCACTAGAGACACGCCTAGACGAAACCACCGCGTTTATCTCTAACGAGCCAGGCATCCCGTCAGACCCTCAACCGGTTGCCGAGCCAATCCCTGTTCCTGATACGCCAACGCAAGACATGGAGCCGGTCCAGGTCGCAGGCATTGTCAGCGGCCTAAAGGGCATTTTGTCGAAGGGCGCCAAGGCAGAGGTCCCACCGCCCAAGGTTCAGCCACCTGTAGAGATCAAGGTACCCGAGGCTGCCACGGTAACGCCACCTGCTACACCAGAAAAGCCAGTGCCAACACCCGGTCAGTTTATCGACCAGCAGGATCTAGCCCGCGGTGGAACGCCGTCAGACTTCCCCATCCGCACCCAGTTTAACTACGACCTGTACAACACGCCGGACGGGATCGACAGGGCCATTGAAACCCTGGCCAGGATGTCTGACGTCAACTACCAGCGCATCACCGTAAAAGAGGCCAAAGAGCGTGCAGTGGCCCTTGGCATTGGTCCTGACTACATTGCTACCATGGAGGCCACCGCCGGCGAGCTAAAGGACCTGCCCGTTACTGTGACCCGTGCGCTTGCCGCAATGGCCACCCAGACAAAGCTTCTAAATGACCTGGCTGGCAAGATAAACAAAAACGGCGCTACGCCAGAGCTCACCGAACAGTGGCTTACTGAATTTGGCCTGTCTGCCCATATCATGCAGCAGGCCAAGAATATCCAGGTAGCACCGGCCCAGGCGCTTGCTGTCTTGAACGGTGGCCGCCCTGTGCTGAATACGGCAGAGCTGCAAAAGCTGGCCAAAAACCCAGGGGTTGCTGGGCAGATTGCCGATGCTGCCCAGGCGTTTGATGCCCTGACCACTGAGGCCGCCCGCGGCAAACTGATCGATAAGTTCACCAAAGTCGGGTTTGCTAAAGACTTGTGGATGTCTACCTGGATCAATGGCCTGCTATCAGGCGTTGGCACCCAGGTGGTCAACATATCATCGAGTACGGCGTTTGCCCTGTTGCAGCCATTTACCCGGGCCACCGGTGGCTTGATTGGTGGGGTTCGTCGTATGGCCACAGGCGCTGACGATGGCGTGTACGCCGGTGAGTCATTGGCCGGACTGGCCGGTTACCTGCAGGCGATCCCAGAAGCTATGCACCTGTTTTACATGTCTGCACGTTACGGCACCACTAAGGCCCAAAGGATGACTGGCGAGATATCAGACGTCAGCGGAAAGCTCGAGACCCGCGGCAGCGCTGCTGGCCTAGACGCTGCAGAGTATGGGTTTGATGGAAAGATAGCCACTGGCCTGACGTACTGGTCCAGGTTTATCTCTATCCCTGGCCGGGTGCTGCAGTCTACTGACGAAGCATTTAAGGCCCTGGGGTATCGCTTCGAGGTCAACGCCAGGGCTTACCGTGAGGGTGAGATTCTGCGTCGCCAGCTCATTGCCGACGGGGTGGACCCGGCAACCGCGGAGCTCAAACAGATCGAGCGCATTCAAAACATCCGCGCCAACCCACCAGAAGATATCGACATGGCCGCGATGGACTTTGGCAAGATGCTGACCTTCAGTCGTGACCTGGATGGGTTTTCGGCAAAGGTTCAAGATATATCTAACTCTAGCGTTATTGCCAAAACCATAATGCCGTTTGTCCGCACTCCGACCTGGCTAATCTCGGAGGGCACCCAGCACTCACCGTTTGCAGTACTGTCCAAGCAGTGGCGGCAAGATATCAAGGCCGGTGGCGCTGAACGCGATCTTGCCATGGCCAAGTTTGGCATGGGCTCTGTGGCCATGATTGGCCTATCAAGCCTAGCCGTTGAAGGAAGAATCACGGGCTCCGGTCCAGGCAATGCCCAGCTTCGCGCCACGTATCAGCGCGACGGTTGGCGGCCATACTCTATCGTTTTCAAAGATGGCGAGTGGGACGAGGACTTTAAGCTCTACCTGTCCCAGTTCCCGGGCATGGATCCGTCGATCGGTAAGAACGGAAACCTCTATGTCAGCTTCCGTGGCTTTGAGCCATTGTCTGCTGTGCTAGCCATGGCCGCCGACTATACCGAATACGCTCGCTACGAGGACGACGAGGACGAGGTCGCTCAGGTTGGCCTCGGCGCGCTCTATGGTCTATACCAATACATGGGCAACAGCCCGTTTATGCAGACCCTGTCTGGCATGGTTGGTGCCGTTGGAAACCAGATCCCCAACCAACGCCAAGTTCTTAAAGACATAATTAACGAAATTACCAAGTCTGCTACCGGGTACCTGGTGGATGGGTCACCTGCCGGCGCCTGGTCGTCAATGCAGGCTCAGATCGAGCGTAACGTCGACGGTACCCGTAAGGACATCACCGCCCACCCAGACCTGCCAGTCGGCGTCAAGGGCTTCTATGAGGCATTCCTGCGCAAGCGCTCCCGGGTTCCTGGCTTGTCCGCAGATCTGCCTGACCGACTGAACCGTTGGGCAGAGCCTGAGATGGAGATCGACAACGCCAGGCCATGGCTGTCAAACCTTGGCATCCGCACCAACGAGAGCAAGATGCAAGAGGTGGACCGCGTGCTGATATCTCTGCGCATGCCGCTGGCCATGCCACCCAGAGCAGTCGAAAAAGACGGCGCCAGGGTCAAGCTCGACGCCACTCAGTACAACCGGCTGCTGACCATTTACGCCAGGGAAACCGTGATTGGCGGGGATACCGTGCAGGTGGCCCTGGTCAAGAGAGCCAAGGACCCGGCCTTTGCCACCTTAGACCTGGATAAGCAGCAGACGATTATCAAGGATCTGGACAACGACTTTATGGATCGGGCCCGCAAGCAGCTCATTGCCGAGGATATCAATATCCAGACCAAGCTCGAAGAGGAAGCCTTCAAGAAAGGCAGTGCAGGCCTATATAAACAATAGACCTGATATCGCTTAACCGCTAAATTTACGCAGAGGAAAATATTATGCCAGTGCCCATTAGCAACGTCCCCCGCCGTGTAGTCTACGCCGCGTCTGGCGTCGGACCCTACGCGTTCACGTTTGAGATCCTGGCTCAGACCGATATCGAAGTCTACAAGGGTGACACGCTGCTGACCCTGACCACAGACTACACGGTCACGATTAACGCCAACGGCACCGGCTCGGTTACCCTGGTCTCTACGGCAGGCACCAGCCAGATCGCCATTGTCGGCGCCAGGGCTATCCAGCGGACTACAGACTTTACGACCGGTGGCGACTTCTTTGCCAACTCGGTGAACGACGAGCTCGACAGTCTGACCATCTTCGCCCAGCAAAACCAAGAGGGCCTGGACCGTGCGCTGATCGCACCGCAGACCGACCCGCTTACTATTGACATGACCCTGCCAAGGGCTGCTGACCGTGCCGGCAAACTGCTGGCGTTTGACGCCAACGGCGACCCGATCGTCGGCGAGGACATCGGCAACTGGCGTGGCAACTGGGCGGCTGGTGTAGCCTACCGGGTGCGCGACCTGGTCAAGGACGCCAGCAACTCTAACGTCTATCGCTGCAACACGGCGCACACCTCTACTGGCACCACGCCTATCAGCTCTAACGCTGACTCAGCCAAGTGGGACCTGGTTATTGACGCGGCGGCTGCTGACGCATCTGCTGACCTGGCTCAGGAGTGGGCGACCAAAACGGATGGCCAGGTTGCCTCGACTGATTACTCTGCCAAGGCCTGGTCGATTGGTGGCACCGGCGTTACAAGCACGTCTTCCCGTGGCGCAGCAAAAGAGTGGGCCACCAAGACGAGCGGCGCGGTTGACACCTCCGAGTACTCTGCCAAAGAGTATGCCGTTGGTACGCAGATCCGTGGCACGACTGGCTCTGCCAAAGACTGGGCTCAGTACACCAGTGGCACGGTTGACGGTACCAATTACTCTGCCAAGTACCACGCAAGCGCTGCTGCCACGTCTGCCAGCAATGCCAGCACGTCCGCAAGCAACGCGGCCACCTCGGCCAGTAACGCCTCGACGTCTGCCAGCAATGCGGCATCCGCACAGTCTGCTGCCGAGTCTGCACGCGACGCTACCCTGGCCGCGTTCGATTCGTTCGACGACCGCTACCTGGGATCCAAGACTGCTGACCCAACCCTGGACAACGACGGCAACGCCCTGGTGGCCGGCTCCCTGTACTTCAACTCGG
>JACCDW010544976.1_pt1 | contig 16532 bp, 10 predicted proteins | sample 7449781 | NCBI WGS metagenome assembly JACCDW01 (sample SAMN15323449, study PRJNA562643) | freshwater metagenome | isolation source: river surface water | place: USA:Blue River Watershed | collected 2017-08-18
AATCCTTGTGATACTGTGCTTTATCAGACAAGGATAAATCATGATAAAGTATTTTGAGGGACTTGGAATCTGTACATTCCGCAATTTGCTCGGCAATTGTTTTATCGCCGCTTTCGCACCAATTTAATATTCTCTTGCCGGTGGTTGTTGATGCTTGAAAAGGGAAGTCCTGAATGAAGATACCTGTTCTGTCTTTTGACGCCAAACATTTATGCGTTATGTCAATGTCAAACACAATCGTAAATTCATAATCCATGCCATCTCTGGTGATTGATTTTAAACCAACCTTTTCAGGCACCATTTTTCCATTCTTATCTGTAAGGACATAATCTTGTTTGGTTCTTAGGGTAGCGATTACATGTGCATTCACATTGAGGATTCTTTGAGCACAGGCATTATGTCGTGGTGTCAATTTTGCCCAATTTGCAAAAGAATTGCCTGGCATATTAGAATGTGTTTCTAAAATCCCTCCATCCCCATCCCATTCATGTGAAAGCGAATCAATGATAATAACATCCATTTTCATGTTTTCGCATTCTGTAATGGCTTCAACATATTTTTCTGGAGTAAATGGTTTACTCAGAGTTAAAACGTTGTAAGGTCCCAAATGCGAATACAGGTCAGCTGAATGATTTTCTGTATCAATTACACAGATTTTATCCCATGATGTCATACCACTTGCTATTTGAAGGGCTGAGTAAGTTTTACCAGAACCACTTGGTCCTTGTAATGCCAATTTGATTTTGGCTTGTCGTCGTTGTGCTTTTCTAATATTCATTGTGATTAATTTTAAATGTTAAAGTGGATTAATTTTTAATGTTAAAAAAAAGGGAGCCCGAAGACTCCCTTGAGAAATTTCTAGTTTGATTCCATTCAAGCAAACATTTCTTCAATAGTTGTGAAGGACTTTTTAGCCGTTGAGGTTACTTCTGTTTCGTCTTGAACATACTGCCATTTATGCGACAATTCAATAACTTCACCCGTGTCCTGAATAGTGTATTCATAAGGATCACATTCTATTTTTTGAATTTTCCCTGGCAATTTTTCGCCTAAAACAGCTTTGCAACCTTCTTCATTAAGAGTTGAAGGAATAGAACATTGCTTCACAGTAGCATAAAAGTTTCCTGTTTCAGCTGAACGGACCATCTCAATTCCACCTTGCAGAATGAGAGTGTAAAACTCCTTGTCCTCACGGGACAGGCGTTTCTTGTAGTTTACAATTGTTACCATAATATGTAAGTTTGTTTTAAAACCCCACAAAAAAGGCACCTCGCATAAGGGAGGTACCCGGGGGGCTCGACATGAGAGGGGGTAGATGAATTGGTGTTACCCAAGCCCCCCCCGTACAGAAAAAATTTTAAAAATACCCAACAGATTGTGTTGGTTTTAACTATATAAATTATTTGGCTTTCTTATATCCATCAAACGGCAACAAAACAAATTACCACAGGGGTGCAGACCCTTAGCATTATTTCTATATAATAATAGCAGTAGATAATGATGAATTGTAAAGTAGGAAATGTGGCAGGGGGTGGGGATAGCTGAACTAATGTAAATTGGTAAGCGGTAGTATCTATAAAAATGGTTAAACACGTTTTTATGTAATGTATTGATATGTAATAGTTTTGATAAACTAAAGAAATCTTAAGTTTATGGGGTTAGTTTATAGGTTTGGTAAAAACCGGAAATCCGGCTTTTATGGAATGTGTTGATATGTAATGTTTTTCATGTATTGCGACTTTCCGCAGTTTATTAAATAATTGACTATCATTGGATTGTTCTGTATAAAAAGAAACCCCAAGCTTTTGGCCTGGGGTTCTATGAATATTTTTGTTATTCTTTGATAAATTTGAAGATGCCAACGTTGGTTTTGAGGAAATATGTACCCAACGAAAGATTAGATACATCTATTTGATTTTGGGAGTTTCCACTTTTGATTAATTTCCCTGTAAAATCATAAATTTCATAAAAAGAAGTGCCTATGTATAATATGTTATTAGTTGGATTTGGGAATACTAACCGCTGGTCTTTTTCAATTATTTCTTTTGTGCCTGTTGTTATTTTTTTTAGAACCATTATGCTTGAATAAAAGCGAGAAACACAACCATGATTTGATACAATCATACATTCGATTTTTCTTTTGCCCAATGAATCTGTTTGGTAATATACAGACTTGCCTGATCCAATATAGGATGTGTCAAGTTTCCATTGGATATAGCTTATTGAGTCTATTGATGAAGTACTTAACTGAAATTGCTGCCCTTGATAAACAGTATCTTTAACCACTGATATTTTTGTAATTGTGGGATTTGGGTAAACCTCAACTTGTTTAATTGTATTTGGAGTGTAATACTTGTTGCTTTTATAGTATGCATAATGCTGTATATAGTATATTCCTGGCTTTTTGAAGCTATGTGAATATGACTTTTTATTGTACACTGAACCATCAGAAATAGAATCAATAACACTGTAATTGGTATCAAATGAAATTGAATTGTCATTGATGAAAAATAGATTATTGTCAAGACATTGTTTGGAAGGGTTTTTGATTGTTAGATTGGCACTTAACGGTAGTGTGAATTTTTGCATGAATCCATCTTTATCACCGCCTATTTTGGGTTGAATTGCAGATCCTAAAGATGAAATTGCAGTAGTGCTTTGAGTAGAACCCCAAACTACAATACTACTAGTATCTAAAAAAAAACCATTATATTCATCCTTTGAATTGCCACCTAAATAAGTTGACCAATCTATATTTCCTGAACTATTTATAATATAAAAAATACCATCACCACCACCATTTCCTGTTTTATTATAAGAGTTTGAGCCAACCATTGAATAGTCCTTGCTCGGTGTATTTATTAAAACACCCAATTTTCCAGAACTCATAATACCAATTGGAGAGTGAGGTTGTGAATAGAGAATTGGGTCCTGTTCTATTCCATTACCACCAAGGTATCGACAAAATAGTCGTTTGCCTGCATTGTCAAATTGTGCCAAATAGTAATTTTTATTTGAAAATTTAGGGAATTTCGAAGAATCGATTAAATGGTAAATACTATTAGTAATTCCGAAAATTAATAAATTGTCAGTGGATTTATCTACGATGACTTGGATTACATTTTCATCCTTTTCGCCACCTAAAAGGGTTGACCAGTCCAAAACATTATCATTCGTAAATCTCCCAATTTCAATTTCCATTCCTCCCGATGAAGAAGTTTTATTTATTGAAGTACCGAGGACTTTATATCCATAATTTCCAAAAGCAATATAGTAGTTGTTTTTTGAATCAAAACACACTTTGGGGGCATAGCCATTTTTTTGGAACCCACCAAAGTAAGTTCCATATTTCTTATTGAAATTCGTGTCAAACCGGATTAAGAACATAAACTCCGTCGAGTCAAAATAGGGTGCTCCTGCACTTTGTCCTGGGTAGTTATAACAATAACTTGGATTTGTTGAAATGCTATCTCTTGAATTTGTTTTGCCTACCAAAATAAAGTTGTTATCTGTATCTACATCCCAATCAAAAAAATACTCATGGTAACTACCACCCCAATAATGCGATTGATGCAATTTTCCTGAGAGGCTAAACTTCATAAAGCACAAATCTTTCTTTTGTGGTTTACGTTTCTTTGTAGTGTTGAACGCAAAACCAGTATCGGAAGTTTCGAAAACTACGTAAAGTGACTTTTTCACAACCTTACATGAGATTCTTTTTCCGTATTCCAACCCTTTGCCACCTAAATAAGTTGCCCAACGTAATTTTAATTTATTATCAAATGAAATTAAGTAATTGTCATCATAACTTCCCCCAAAATCTTTTTGAAATGATATACTACTTGTGGGTAAGTCAGGGTTGTTTCCATTGATTAACATGTAATTACCTACAACGTATAAATTCCCATCATCATCTCGAGCGGCATCCATAAATTCTTCTCTGTTCATTTTGCCAAAATATGAGCCGTACTCAAATTGAGCAATTAAACTATTTACTACAAGTGAAATAGTCAGTGCAATTATTTTAAATGTTGTTTTCATCACTATTGTTTTTAACGATCATGAGTTTTATAAATTTGTCTATTAGTAACTTTCCAATTTAAAATATGTATTCCTTACTCAAAAGTTCAATGATTGGTGTTCCAAAATGGTATTGTATTATTAAAGGAATCGAATAAATTTCTTTTTATTTTATTGAAATAACATCCCCATCTTTGGGTTGAAAACTTCAAACGAGCTTCTTTTTTAAATTGTTTTTTTCATTGCTCATTCCATGATAAAATTTCTATTTTGCGATAATTGACCAGTGCAAAATGCAGAAGGTGATCCATTATAACCCATGTTTAATGTATATGATTTAATGATTTTTCCGTTTTGTATTCCTTCTAATGTTATAGAACGACAAGCAAGATCATATAAATTAGAAATACGAATATATGCCATTACATTTTGACCACTAGTTACGGAAATTTCGTTAGAAATGATTTCAGAAATGCCTTGTGTCTGAGCTGAGCCATCCCATGTAGTTGAAAAGCCAAGACCCCATAGTGAAATACCATTATAGACGGACACTTGGGATTGAATAGTTTTTCCCGACTGTAATGGCGGGGAAATTTTTGCCCTGACAATAAATGTACCACCACCCTGTGTTGTACTTTGAGTTTCTTTTCCGCAACTAAAAATAAGAACTGCCAATAAAATGGCAGTTCCTAATTTTGTGATATGTTTAAATCTCATTAATTAAAGTAATAATGTAATCCACCACCATAAGTCATAGAACTAAAAGCAACATTTCCAGTACCTACGCTCATTGAACCATATCCTATTTCAACACTTAAACCTAGATTGTCTAGGAAATTTGGGAAAATTTCCAAACCTGCTCCTAAACTCCATCCTACAATATTTGCAGATGTTGAAGTTGTTCCACTTGTAAATGTTGAACGAATTAAACCAGCACCAGCAAATCCATAAGGAACAGCAACTCTATCTGCATCTGTAAATCTGTAAATCCCTCTAGCTCCATAAAAATTAAGAGAATAACCTACAGTACCAGCAGAACCACCAAAAGGTGCTATAATGGCTTGTGCCATAATTTGATCAGTAATTCCTATTTTGGCAGAAATACCATACACAGGAAACGAAGTTTGTAAACCTACACCAATTTTACGATTGCCATCTTGCGCAGATAATAGGTTTGTTGAAAACAGTAAACCTATTGTTAGAAATTTTAATAAATGTTTTTTCATGTTTTTTATTTGATTGTTTTGTTCGTTGATTAGGTTAATTGATTGAATGAATTTTTACAAATTTGTTCTCTTGGCTATTGAATACCAGGCGTATTGTTTTTGATTTAACTTGAATTTATAATTTGCTCAATGCAAAATAAATATTTGATAAACAAAAAGTTATAGGCGAAAAATGACAATATATTGCATTTTTAAACAATGCAAATTGCTATATATTAATTGTATATAGCCTTTAATTAAGCGTTAAATGCTTAAATTAAAATAACAAAGAAATTGTTATTAGTGTAAGTGAATGTCTTACTTGTTGTTGCTGATAATTTGCTTAGTCAATTCTAAGTTAATTTTCCTGAGTTCTTGAACCTCAGAGCGTAAAGCTTGCAATTCTTCTTTCAAATAAGTTACAATTGAAGTTTCAACTGTTGCTTGAAATGAATTATTGTCACCTTGTTGGAAGTTAAACGTTTGTTGACCTTGATCATCGTACTTTAAAAATTCATCCCAAGTTATATTCAATACATCAAGGATTCTTCCTACCAATTCAAATTTCAATTCTGTAACACCTCTCTCCATTCTAGAATAGGTACCAGAATCTATGCCTAACTGTGAAGCTACTACTTCTTGGCTAAGGCCTTTAATAACTCGTAGTTCTCGTAGTTTCTCGTTTGCTTTCACAGTACAAACATACGAATTTGCATTTAATAACAAAATACTGCGAATAATAACATTGCAGTAATCTGGTATTATTTTATAAATTTTGAATTTTAAGCGGTTTAAATTTAGAATGTTCTTTGATTCAAAGCAAATGATGGAAGGCATTTGTAATTTGTTAAACTTGCAATATCTTTGTATCGAGCTTATGAACTTCTGCGTACAATAGTGGGATTTCGGGTGTAAAAAGATTTGAAATAATTGATTATCAAGGAGATATAAGTCGGGTTCGAATCCCTCTCTCTCCGCAACCCAATGAAAAACCCAGCTTGCTGGGTTTTTTTATTTATAGACATTGCCAAGCTCTGCTTGAGCCAATGCATTTAAATAAAAAAACAAAAACCGCGGAGCGGTTTGGTTTTTCATGGGGTTAGCAGCTCCCCCCTTAAGGGATCACGAGCGAAGCGAGTACTCCCGAACCCCTCAGCAGAAGAAAAACCATTCACTCAATCTTGCTTGCGATCTTTTTTCTTGTTTTACAATATTTAAATGTTGCTTTTTGCCAACATTATGTAATTGTATGTGTATTTGTGATGGATTATGCCAACATTTCATATAAAATATAGTGTTGATTTTAGCTAACATTAGATAGTAATAATAAACTGAATGATGGAAAAAAGTATCAAATATTGGCACGCCATGGGCGCCCCTGCTATGCTTGAACATTTGGGTGAATTTGTTAAACAAACGAGATTGCAACAAAATAAAACACAGCAACAAGTTGCGACTGCGGCAGGAATTAATCGTTCCACCATGGTGCAAATTGAAAAAGGTGCAGGAGGAACATTACTTTCTTTTGTACAAATTTTGAGAGCACTGGAGCCGCTTCAAGTCTTTGAGCATTTTGATATAAAACAACAATTTAGCCCCTTACAACTTGCCAAGTTGGAACAAAATAAACGCCAGAGAGCAAGCACTAAAAAGGACAGTCAAAACAAAAAAAACTAAAAGTGATTGGTAATGATTACAACAGCATACATTAACATTTGGAATAAACGTGTTTGGGCAATTGCTTGGGATGCAAATAGTGGTTGGGCTTCATTTGAATTATTTTTCACCTTTCATAAATACATTTACGCATAAAACTAGCTTAATTACTTGAATGACTTACAGACGTCAGTGGATTCTGAATAAAAATTATACTTCCACCTAGCTCGTCATATTTGCTATAAGATTATAGTCACCAATGATATCCTTGTTTATGAGTCAATAACATAACTTTTTTTTGAAATTTGGTTTATAGTGTAAACTAGATTATATTTGTGCCATGTTTATATAAATAATTATGGAAAATTCAACTCAACAAAACCTCGACCTAATTGCAAACATGATTCGAACTGCTCAAAGACGATTCTATGATGATAGTCCTTACTATATTCTTTGGGGATCTGCAGTCTTTATTGCAAGTATTGTCCAATATTTTTTGATGCTTTCATCATACATTCAAAATGGAATAGGGTGGGTGATTTTAATTCCTGCTGCATTAATTGTTCAATTTTTTCTCATCAAAAAACAAAAGAAAAAAGAAAAGTTAAAAACGCATATTGAGAACCTAATGAATAATATGTGGATAGCCTTTGGCGTGACTTTATTTATTATTTTAACTTTTTCCTTCAAACTCGGAGCAAATACATTTCCAATAATTCTTTGCCTTTACGCTCTCAGTACTTTTGTATCAGGATCGGCCTTTAAGATTAAAGCATTTATTTTTGGTTCAATTGTATGTTGGGCACTTGCTATCGTATCATTTTTCATTTCAATCCATATTCAATTGCTTTTACTTGCAGCAGGAGTTTTGTTTGCTTTTATCATTCCCGGAATCATATTGAGAGTAAATGAAAAAGCTGAACTGATTTAAAATAAAAGATAATGTTTCAAAATTTAGATCCCTTATTGCATTCACAATTAAGACTTGCGATAATATCAATATTAGTTTCGGTAGAGGAAGCAGAGTTTTCATTTCTAAAAGAAAAAACAAAGGCTTCATCTGGCAACATCAGTGTGCAAATTGAAAAGTTACAAGAAGCCAACTACATTAAAATCGAGAAAACATATAAAGGGAAATATCCCTTAACAAAATGTTCAATTACAAAGGAGGGAATAAAAGCATTCGAAGAATATGTGAATGCTTTGAAACTGTATATCAATCCTGGAGAACTCTAGCGCATGGCTTAAGGATTAAATTAATATTTTTAAAATTATAAATTCAGTTCATGATCTTTATAAAACCCAAAGAAACTCAATCTAGACAATCAAGCGCCCATTTTTCATATTCATGCCAAACCTACAGCAGACTCACTGAGTGGGTGTCCCTCAATTTAAGAAATCAAAAAGGGTAGGACATTCCAACAGCAGGTCCACTTAAATAAATCATTACGGATAATTGCAAATGGGGTATAAATGATTTTTGAAATTCGATAAATCATCAATTATCTTGATAATTTGTTTTTTATTTATGTTTCCTTATGAAATTCATATCATCTATTATCAGTGTATTTCAAACACCCAAAGTTCTTTATTCTTTGATTACTTTATGAATTAGAACCTGCTGTTGAATATTAAATATTTTGATGAAATATTGACCTCGATTAAAATGATTAAAGTTCAAAATAATTAATTTTGTATTTACATTTTCACGGAATATTAGTTTCCCATGGATATCAATAATTTCATAGGCCAGCATTGGCTGATTTGCTAAAATTCTTAAATCGTTTTTTACAGGATTGGGGAATATAGACGATGCAAAAATATTCTCTTTATCAACCAAGTTGCTTGAAATTTGAATGCAAAAACTCGTATCAACACATCCATTTTTTGTAATTTTCAATGCGTAACTTCCACCCGTTTTTGGCCAATATTTCATACTATCTAAAGTTGATGGTATGACACTTTTATATGCGTTGTTGCAATCGAGCCATTCATAAAATTGGGCAGAAGTATCTTTCGCGTACAGGTATGGAAATTGATAATCAATAGAATCATTTAGTTTCGTGATTCGAATATAGTTATCGCGATATATTGAATCGCATTGACCATCGGCGCTTTTTAAAGTATCTGTGTATATTGCGTTCTTCGTATAGGTTATTTTTCGATTTTTATCGAAATAAACATTACAAGCATTGATAAAGACAGTATCATTTTTTACATAATTTGTCACATTTATGGTATCACTTATTTGATTCGCGCACAAACGATTCTTTACTTTTAGTTGGATGATATATTTTCCAGGATTTAGTGATACTGTATCCTTATTTCTTTTTGAATAATGGATAGTTTTATTGGAATAATAATCAAGAATATACCATGCTGATGTGTCTACACTTATATTGCCAATTGTGGAGAATTCAAATAATTTACACGTTAACTGTCGCGATTTAATTTTTGCTACAGGAATTGGATTGACTTTTACTTTAAACGCTCTAGATGAAATTACTGGTGGCGTACAGTGTTGATCTGTAGCAGTAACCGTAAACATATATGCATGAGTTCTTGCATCACCAATTTTGGTTTGCCAACAAAATTCGTATTCTTTTTCTCGGCTTTTACTATTCACAACTTTAAATGTTGCCGATGGTATTCCATTGTTCCAATTTCCAATAATTGTATCTGGTATAACTTGAAAGGGCGTAAAAGTTGAATCTTTAACTTTTATTTTGTGGCAAATTTTATCTCCCTCACAAACTACTGTATTAAAGTTTCCATTGATCGTTGGAGCTCTGTTGTAACCACAATCATTCAATATCCATATTTGCATATCCCTCCGAGATTTACCTACGATAATCCACTTGCTTGTCGAAGTATCTTGCCGCCACTCTGTTTGTTCTATCACAATGACGGCAGCTTCATCGCATTTTGTTGGGGTTGCGATAATATTACCATTGGTTGAATCAAAGAAAAAACCTCTTGGGGGATTGGCCGTTGGAACAGGATTGCATTTGATTGTTGTTGCAGGAATGCAAAATGGAGTCATTGGATAGTCTTGTGTATAAGGTGATGTATAAGAAACCGAGTTGTTTGGGATAGCATTTAATCCACGAACCAATTTATACGAAATCGAATCAAAATCTACAGTATCAATGGCTCCATTATTAAAATACCATGGCACATTACAACATAAAAAACCTGTTGGTTCTGTAGAAAATATGGGTGAGTTATTCGATTTGATTTTCGTTTTTTTGAGATTGCAAATATTGATCATACAAGTGGTGTAAAAATCATTCCCTGCTGGACCTGTTGTAATGGCACCATTTCTACAACATTGATTGATGTAAAATGTAACTTCGCAACAACTACTTTTATTTACAAACGTGTTCAAGGGAGATGAATTAAAGTCAATAATCGACTCGAAAATATGCTCTTCAATGCCTTGCCCGGTGCCATAAGTGTTTGTGGGACTACATGGGGTTGAACTAGTAGAACATTTTGGTGTGACATCTCGTATTGAGGTTCGAGTTAAAGTACCAGGGGTAACTGTTCCACATCCATTGCCTCCGTTTGTTCCCGCAAAGGCTTTGAAATCAATTGTACTCATGCTAATGCCCCGGCAATCTCGATATGCCCTAACAATTATTTTGTATTTAGAATTTCCTAAATATGTGTATGACATATCTGCACCAAACATATGCGATGCAAATAGCTTTGATGAAATAATCCCAAGAATTAAGAGTAAACTTAACTTTAAATAGTATGTTGATTTAATCATTTTTAGAGAGTATCAGTACATTTTCTTTATTCATAATTTCGATCGAATGATCTATTTTATTCTTATTTACAATATTAAATAGAAATAATCTCAAAAAATAATGAAACATTTGTCTCAAGTAAAATACGTTTACTGTGTTTTCATAAATTTCAAAGGTATATCCCCAATAATGATGATATAATTGCCACTTGATAAACTCGAAATATCAATCTGCTGACTTAAAACCCCAGTTTTAACAACCCTACCTGAATAATCAATTATTCTGAAATTCACAGATTTGAATTCTTTCGTGTATTTTATCCTCATGATATCTCTGACAGGATTTGGTGAAATTGATATTCCCAAATTGTTGTCAATTTGAGTTACACCAGTTTTACTGTTGTCTACTCTAAAATTCAATGTCTGTGATTTTGATTTACAAACTAAAGGATTCGAAGAGTTATATGCATCATGCTCTACAGTGTAATTTCCAGTATCTGAAAAATGTCGTGCATAAGTTTTATTAGAGGTTACAATACTGTCGATTATCCATTTATTTAATGTTTTATCAAAATGAATGAATTTCCATTTAAATGTGTCAAACCCTGTGTCAGAATAGTCAATGAATGTTATTGAATCACCAGGATTAATATGGTTTTTTGTAAGAGTAGCTCTAATTGTATCATTTTCATTAACAATTACTTTGAATGTTAATTTTCCATTCTCTTGAGGGAATATATTTGAGCAAGTTCTAAAATCAGTTTGAGAAATTTTAACTCTGTCAATTTGTTGAAGTGTCACGTAAAAAGTTCCGGCTTTTGAAAATTTGTGTTTCACAGTGTCAACAAAATATCCTACAGTGTAAGGATTATTATTTGGTGCTTTTTTGAACCAAGTTGAATCTGGACCAAAGTAGAATTCCCCATCTCCAAAATTCCAAGACCATTTTGAATTTATCGAGGCTGAATCTGATTTGTTGGTGAAAGAAATTTCATCTCCACGGCAAATTGTGATTTCATTGCCCGAAAAGTTTGTAAATTCAAATTTTGGTCTAACTCCTTTTACATTCACAAATCTAGCCATTGTATCAAAGTCGCCTCTATGGGTCCTAATTTTATAGATGATTTTATACCATCCATTTGATTTATAAGAATGAGACACACTGTACGGAATTCCAATTTCTGAACTTGTTGATCTGTTAAAAGTATCGATTGTGTTATCGCCCCAATGAATCTCCCAATGATTGATGAAATCACATTCTGATTTTTCTCCATTGCAAGACTTTTGAGCCCATGAACATGGATCTAGTAACTTTGATTGGTCATTCATTGTAAACGTATTATTACAAGCCTCATAAGATTCCGTAAGTTTAAAGTTTGCAAGCGCCTCTGTTACAAAGATTCTTATTGAAGAGGTATCTCTACATCCTGTTGAATCCGCCGATGCAACTCTTAAAGTATACACTCCTGTATCTTTATGATAATAAATTCCGCCGCCGCCAAGTTGAATCCAAGGATTATTTGTTGTTCCAACTCCTGTTAAACCGTAAGGTGAACCTCCAAAAGGTGTTGAAGCTTTATCATCAGATTTGTTCCAATCCCAGCGCGTAAATCTTTCTACATTGGTATCACCCGCTGCTGATCGACTGATCCTTGTCGGGTCACGCCAATAATCATAACCATTAGGATTCTGATTCGGGTCTGAATTCCACTGATATTTCCAATCCCAAGTTCCATAATTCATTGGATCCGTTGAGAAGTATCTAAAATCTGTAGATGCAATCAATGCATTTCCATATCGTTTAGGAACAATACTATCGCTCAAACGCAGATTATTAGAAAATCCAACGATAATCGGTGTAGCGGCAAATTGTTCGCATAATCCATTTTTTGAAACAACACTACAAAATACAATGTGGTAGCCAGACCATTTTGTATCAAACTTGTAGGCGTTAGACGTTTTAACTTTTTTTGTAAATGGATCATAATAGGTATTTAAATCAACAGGTCTAAGACTGCTATCTCTATAATGTAAAATAGTTTTGGTTGAAATGTCGGGTACAAAGTAATATTGAATATTTTGTCCGATTCCAGCGGTATCAATACAACCAAAAGCTCCAGAGGTTGAATTTCCAATAATTCCTTTTCCATTCCATATCAATTTTGCAATTTGAGTATCAGCCAGGGAATAAGGGTCGAATCCTCTTGATTCTAGTTTAACTTTAATATTATCCCAAACTTTTGAAACATCCGCAGCCAATTTGAATTTTTTATACTCACATGTAAAAATAGTATCTGGTTTTTTAAGTAACGTTAATTGACCATCCTCCCAATCTTGTGAGCATGGAATTTGTTTCGGTTGATCTTTACTTCTGGTTATGACAATATAATTGTATAAATAATTAGGGTTTTTGCCAGGAACTTTAATTTGATTGTGGTGGTAATCTTCTTGTATATAAGTATTTGATGAATTGGCGAAATTTGGCCCAGCATTTCCAGTACTTATTCCATAACGAATTGTTTTTAAATCTTTTATTTGAGATAAATTATTTGCGGAAGGACTAATCATGACTGAATTGTTTTTGCAAATTTTGTAGTTGCCGTCTTTGTTTTGTTTGATATTTAAGACTTTGAAGCTTGGGTCAATAATTGGAAAACATGCAAAATTCGCATAGTATTGAGTGTCTGAACACAATGGGCGTGTAGCACTATTGCCACCCGGTGCTGCAATTCCGTTCCCAACTATAATTCCTACGGTAACGCAGCCATTTTTGCCACAAACATCATTGGCATTGTAAGTATGTGAATATTTGTTGGGCACATTTCCAGCAATTTGATAACCTGTGCTCCAAAAAGGTAAAGGAGGGGACAATGGTCGACCACCTGGAGATAATGATGATAATTCATTCCAGTTACTTGCAGAATTACCGCAAGTTGTATCATAATTGATTTTAATTTCGGAGAATGTACAACCTGGTTTTAAGCCACCTAGTAAAAACGACACTCCATAGGACGGATTGGCGTTACCTAGACATTCAACGGCGTCTTTTATCATACCACTGCCTACACCACCGGCGTTAGCATGCATCAACGATAACTGTTTAGTAGCTTCGCTTTCGCATTTTAATGAATTTACCGTTTCTTTATGTATTAATTTTACAACATTGCATTGTGGTATTTTTGCATAGTATAATTCTCTAAATCGATTAAAATTAATGAAATAATCGACACCCATTTTTAATGGTGCAGCAGGCTTTCGTTTAAAAGAAGTGATTTTAACTGGATTTTCTCCCCTTGATTGACGAATTTTTAAGAAATTATTTGGAATAGTATCTAAAACTACGAAAGGTGTAAACCAGAATGTTGCACTATCGGTTTTACTTTTGATATTTAAAGTTTGCCCTGGTTTTGCTGAAAAAGTAGTCGGACCTTTTTTTAACACGCCATTGATGTAAACGGAATCTCCTGTGTTTAATGCAATATCGACGTAATTTTCAATATATCGCTCACATATGCCTCTCAATCCTTTTTCTTTCCAAAATGTTGTCAACTTATTTCCAACATACTTAGAGACTTTTTGATCGTTTAAATCTGAAACTGAATTTGGAACCAAAATATATGTATCTCGAACTACCCAAAAAATACTGTCGGCCCAAACATTTACTTTTTTACAGGTCCCTGTACTTTCAATAAAAAGTGCATCCTCCATTGGTGTGTTTTTAAATTGACTCAACATTAGTTGGTCCCATGATTTGTAATAATGGTTTGGTGTTGAATCTTTGGTAAAGTTACAATTGACTCTGATATTTTTCTTGATCCTTGTGTCCGTTGTACATCTTGGAGCGTAATTATCTCCGAAATCCCATAATCGCACAGCTGTTCCTCTTTCTCTTTTTAATGGATCAAATCCACCACCGGGAGCCTCTGTTCCTGCATACACAGATTTTATCCCACTCGTATTGACTGAATTCCTTATTGGTTTTTGCCATATTTGTTTAGGGTTTTTCTTTGTTGATGGATCTAACCATTGGAAATTGTGCCCGATAACTCTTGTTCCGTTTTTGTAAAACATACTATCGTCGTCGGTATAGTTCTTGTCGTTGTGGTAAAAAGTGGATAGGTTTTTTCTAAAATGAACAGTGTCCATAACATCTTTAGGACATTGGTAAGTTTCGTAATCTGCAACTCTTTGAAATGCCGATTCTATGGCTGAGGATGGCCCTAAAATTGTTACAGTATCAAAATAACTTTTGGTTCCACAAATTGTATTATTGACGGTCAATTTAATTAAGAAAGGACCCAAGCCAGTAAATGAATGTTCAGGAGACCAAGATTTATTATTAGAATTTTGAGGCCCAGAATTTGGATCACCAAAGTTCCATAATAAACCAGATGGACTAGATGGAATTTCATCAACAGAAAATTTCACAGTTGGATTTGAAATACAGGTGGAATCTTTATCAGAATTTATTTTAACCGTTGTTTTATAGACTGTAGCAGTTCCCTGCATTTTAAAAGTATCTATACAACCGTCAATAGTTTGAATAATCAATTGACTATTAAACACTCCCTTTTTACGAAACCAATGCGTAATGTCTGGGCCCCAAGTTATATCCGTTGTGCCATCGCCCCAATTCCATGTAATTGTTTTTACATTTTTTTGTAAGATTAAACTTTTATTTTTAATCGTAGCCATCACTGAATCGCAGGCAACTGGTTTGTTGCTGCTAAATGACGCACCAATTTTACCTCTCACAATAATAGCGCCATTCAGCATTGTTGTATCTTGACAACCATTTTCATCGATTATTTTATATTTTACATTATATGTTCCACCGGTTTGATTCTTCAACGAAAAGCAAAATTGACTTTTCGTTATGTTTGAAGCTATATTATTTTCAAATATTTGTCCATCCGAAATCTCATATTTCAAAGTTTTAATTTTAGCACCATTGGGGTTGTAACTACTGTCTGAAAAACAAAAAGAGTTATTCTCAAAACATTGAGTTTGAAGTGTTGTGAGTTTAATTCTAATTTTAGGACTTTGTTTGATATTGATGTTGAGAGAAGTGGTACATTTTGACCCATTAACAGTGGTGATATAAGTCACCTTTGAAGCGCCATCTTTTAGAAATGCAAAATTCACATTTATATTACCTGAACTCGTAAATTTACTGCCTGTTGCATCCTCAAATATCCAATCGTGAGTTGTGCCAGATAGAGAACCATTGAACCTCAATGAATTTCCTGCGCAAGGGGAACCTTCCCAATTGATTGCACAAAAACCAAAGATTTGATTGATTTGTAGAAATATTAAGTACGTTAGTGGTAAGATTTTTTTCATATTTGTGTGAGGTATCTATTGTATACACAAATATAAATTCTCGAAATTATTTTGTAGGTTAAATTTCATATTTACACCCCAAAACCCTCAATATTGCCAAAAAATACCTAAATTAAGGTATGGATTTTGTTGTGATTTTGGAATCTCCCCCAGGTCCATCTATTTAAATTGGTGCTTCTTTTTAACTCAACAACCGCTCAAACGAAACATTCAGCGCAGGGTAGGAGAACCTCCTAAGATTTCTTCCGCCTGTATTTGCCCCTAGTTTGGTAATAATATCTTGAACGACTCTGACTTTTAATGGCGTTCTTTCATCCAATCCCGTATATTCGCCACATCAACATCTTACTGAGATGAAAAGAAAAATTATATTTCTACTTGGATTTCTTCTGCGATTTACCTCTGGCTATTCACAGCGGGAATTGATAGGACTAAAATTGTATCCCCAAATGGAAAAGTTCGACCTTTCTAATTCCGTAGAGCTCTCGGTTAATGATTTTTTTCAAAGGAGAATGCGAAATCGGGAGAAAGAGAAAGTTATGGGTAAAAGGTGC
>JACCDW011379561.1_pt1 | contig 16530 bp, 33 predicted proteins | sample 7449781 | NCBI WGS metagenome assembly JACCDW01 (sample SAMN15323449, study PRJNA562643) | freshwater metagenome | isolation source: river surface water | place: USA:Blue River Watershed | collected 2017-08-18
AATTGTATGCATATTGAATAAAATCTGTCAATATCTGCATAGAATATCTCAAAATATGAGACAAATAATGCAAAATTAGACCTAAATTTTTGGCCAAATTATGGGCTAAAATTGCTCTTTACGAACATATTTTAAATATCCTGGAAATATCTATTGACAAATATTGGCCAATATGCTTTATATAGGCGCTATTGACATTATGAACATCAAATGGTAACGTTCTATTACATAGGTATATTCAACTATATATAATGATAGTATTTGGATCTAAATTGATAGTATGATTCTCCACTTTACTCCACAATACTCCACTTTATAAGCCTCTAGGAGGCTTATACAAGGGAGATAAAAGGAGGGGGATATAATGGGTAAGAGCTTTTATGACTCTAATTGTTTGCCTATTTGTGCAGCTTTCTTTCTAATTCTATCTGCTGATTCTATGGTATGTTCAATTGATTTTTGAAAGGATTTGCACATTTTGCATAGATCGAGCATATCTGGGTATTTAGCCCATGCTGCCTTATTCGTCTCTATTGAACATGTCTTGCACATTGGAGTACTCATATTATGTCTTTCTCTAGTAATAAAGGATGTTTATCCCTATAGGAGTATTATACTACTCCAGCTCCCCCGCCTAAAGGCTATTTGAAGGGGCTATCACTCATTCTAGAAATCAACTAAAGACTGACCTTTTAGCAATTGTGCGTACATCCACAATCTGGACATGCTTCTCCAGGATTTGAAGTGCAATCATCACACCAATCTGGTGGATTTTGTTTATATCCTGGTATTTTATCTTGGATCAAGAAACTAATCCTTTATATGAATGACATTCACATACACCTACGACTACATAGTTATTATTATCTCTATGAGCTATATCTGTATATTTAGCTAAGTTATGGCAGTAATAGCACTTTTCTGCCTGTTCCGCCTTTTCTAAGGCTGCTTCGAGGTTATCTAATATCCCCATATTATTTATTCCTTGGGATTAGTGTTTGAGGTCCTTCTGAGCCAAATAGTGACTTCTTTATAGGTACACAGTTAGGTACCTGTTTGCCACCCTTATTTTTCATTCCAACCTGCTTGTATCCGCTCCAACATGCCTTCTGGATATTGTCCCATTTGTCCATATTTTCATCATCTGATACATATGACTTAGTTACGCAATCTGGACATTCTTGGCAATCAAGATCTTCCTCTTCGCACTTGTCGCAATCGCAATCTTCTTCATAATCTTCATCATCTTCCATCTCAATAACCTTTGTAAATGGATTAACAACATCATCTAAAATGTCGACAATTTCTTCTGCAATTTCAGGAAGTTCTAGTGACTTCTTCACATTCTTTTCTCTTTCAACAATCTTACGAGACCAAGAATATCCTGCATCCCCGCCCCAAGCAAGCCACATAATCTTTCCATTTGAAGGGTTCTCTGCATTATCCCAGTCTTTACCCTTCTTATCTACCTCATGGCGAGAGAAAAATGAATACATGCGCTTAACTGTAGATAAGCTTAGTGTTTCACCTCTGGCTAATTGACCAGCTCTGGTCCAGCCTACAGCAGTTCCTGCACCTTTAGCCTTACCCTGTTCTTTTAATCTAATAGCACGTTTAGCAGCAGACTTCATTCCTGCAGTTGGCTTATATCCTGTTTTTTCGCTCATATCAGTATTGTACCATTTCTATAATTTAAGGTCACGTAGTGACTAAACTGTCTCTACTTTTCGACTTCACTTTTTCGCCTCTTATATTCAGTAATTGCAGGTAATATATTATTATATTCTTGACCTAGGTAATCTGCCTCCTGGAATAGCATTCCATGGATACCCCGCTTTTCACATATACTAAGAAACTCAAGAAACTCTTCAGTTGTGAAGAAATCTAGATCCATGCAAGTTGATTCTGCTGGGTGCCTGCACTCATTGTTATTGTCGCACTCATAGTGGTGGTCAGCTTTATCATCCTTGATTACTGGTGCTATTGAGATTACAACCTTTTGGTCTTCAACGTTAAACCTGTTTGCTTTGTACCATACGTAAGGAACTATCATGCCAAAGCCATTTTCAGCGCAGTTGTTAAATACCGTTTCGTTAGTTGTAGAAACAAAGAATTCGTTTTGGCTTACCTTCTTAAACTCTTTTGCGTAGTCCAGCATAAAGTTAGACCTAACTATACTTGGTGAAGTATCGTTTGGTTCCCAAGGGATACCCCCGTAAGCCTGCTCGTGTTTATTTACATATCCCGTCAATAGATTAATTGCAAGAATATCTCTAGATATCTTACTTATAGATGAACATATCATTGATAGATATTGTGCTGATATTGTGTACGGTCTTATTGCAATTATATATTTAAATCTACTTTTTTTATCTATTATTCTAGATATTCTAGTAAAGTAATCTCCCATGGATGATCCAAATGGGTACATTACTCCATCCATTCCAGCTTCTTTTAGTTCATTAACTCTACGCTCAAGAGATTCATTTGTCTGCTCATCTCTTTCAAACCAATACATTTTCATTGCTCTAATATACCATATCTATCTGGATCGTTCAATATCTCTGCCAACAAACCAATTGGGATATTATGGCCTGCCTTTATATGCTCTCTTATATGTGTGATCAAGTGGCCATCGTCATATATTTCTTCTGACATTGAGAATAAAGAATATTCATCTGAACGTTCATTTAGCCAACATGCTGCACACTCTATCCAGCCACCAACATGTGGATAGATATATATGTCGCTGTCTATGAATCTGCTGTATGCCATTTGCCCCCACAATCCTTACATACTTCATCCAAGAATACCTTGGCCGAAAGAGACATTTGCTCATCTGTCATGACACTCTTTTTTGTGTCAGCATCTTTTCCGAATAAAGTTTTTAGTAACTCCATTGCAGTTATCTTCTCCTCTTCTGGTAGCCCGCCATGTTTGTGAAGCATCTTTAGTAGTATTCCAGCTATAAACAAATCATCTGAAAATGCAGCCCATGGGAATAGTATATCAAATGGGTCAATTGGTACAGATAGGTACATAACGCACAAAAGGGACAATGCCTTTATGTACCACGGAGATCTGTCAAACTGATCTTTGTAAGGCTTTAGGATTAACCTTAATCTTGTCATTAAATTTTATTTACAGGTTCTTTAGACCAATGTATATAAGATCTAACGTAGACTGCAGCATAAGCTAAAGCTGAAAATATAAATCCGTATTGTTTAGTTGTAACAGCATATGCTATCCAAAGGCATTCATTAAATAAAAGTACAAACCATCCCCATTTATCTTTTCTGCCTACAAAATATATTCCTGCTACACCAATTACAGCCAATACCCATGACCACATATTATATCCTTATCGTTAGATATCTATTATACCACCAATTGAGTCAACGTAGTTGACTAAAAGCTCTCTTTTTTCGCCGAGCTCACTAATTGCGATTCATTTCCCTAAATCCATCATGATTTGGAAATGGTATATCTTCAGTAGCACCAATAAATTCTTTTATTTTATTTCCAATTTCTGGGTCATAAAGTTCAACCTCTAGATAGTTATCCTTATCTTGAAAGAAGTTTGATATCTTATCCAAGTGCTTTTCTCTTATAAATAATAGCTCGTCCTCATCTAAATCTTGTATTTTTCTTTTTCCTGTATATCCATAAAAGTTACAGTATGCCTCTTCAAATATATATGGATCATGGTCATGCCCCATGAAATTACGCATTTTCTTCATTGACGCCACCCAGTCTTCAGCGGGCCTTGTTATGTTAATATATTTTGCATCTGGAAATCTTTTATAAAGTCTATCAAAAACTAAGCATGTTGGGATATCCACATGGGCATCTGAGTATGGTAATGTATTAAAGTGGTTGATTATTCCATCAGCATCTTCTGAAAATGATCCTAGAGGCACCTCATCAAATCTATAAAAATGAGTTGCTGTAAATCCGTGCTGTCTTATAAAATTAGTAAAAGACTGTGTAGCATTTCTTCCTAGACTTACACACATTATCTTCACTAATCTATTATATCATCCTGTTATTTTCATGATATTGTATATGATAATCTCTAAGTTGATGTGTTACCGCACAATAGCATATTGGACAGTTTGTTATAAGCTGAGACTTATCTTCCCAATGTTTAGGCATTTATCGGTAGCTAAGCCCATGCTCCATGTCTCTAGTCCATAAATTATCCCAGAGCTCTGTAATAGTTTCATATCCTACATCATCAAATAAATATAAGTTGTGCATCTCATTTAGAGTATAGCCATACCATAATCCGCCTTCTTGCCATGCAAGGTTAGTTGTAGGCTCTTTTAAAGCCTCCTCTATTTCGTCATACATGTGAACTTCAGCAAATATAGCATTTCTTAATGGAGTCCACCAAAATATACGATTAACTAACCAATCAATCATTTGCTAGCCTTTCTAAAAGATCTTTATCTTCTTCTGCAATACGATTAATTGTTTTTTCTAAATCAAACTCTCTATCAAAGTCTTTGGAATTCATCTGGATCCTTTTCCCATGTAAGCTTTCCATCCTTATATACTGGCCAATATCCCAATGAACGCCAATCCATTTTCATAATCTTGGGCTCTTTCATACAGCCACCTGAATTGGAATCATCGCTTTGCATCTTTCACAATATTGATATGAAGATCCTGTAAATGGACAAGACCCTGCATTTACAAGTGTATGGCCTTTTATATTACATATAATTTTTTTTATCATTATAGCTTATTATATAACATCTAGTAATGAGTGTCAATAGGCTAAATGCAAACTTATGAATTGCTATTAAAAATTTTTATTTTTTCTTCCAGCTCATGATAAGGCTCACCCAGCGCAGAAGTTATTCCAGTTCCAGTATGCATAAATAAAAATATGTAAGTTTTGTTTCCAGATAGAACTTCATACACTTCGTGTGAAACTAAGCATGGCAGGAATACTATACTTCCAGCTGAAGGCTTTATTGAATAGCCAAGCTGATCGAACACAAGCTCGCCGCCTTCGTAATCATCGTTTAGGTATATTAATGATGTCCAGTCCATTGAATTTTTAGGATTAAGCACATTTCTATCTATATGTGGGCCCATTTTCCCACCAACTCTATACTTTCTAATACAATAGTTTCTTGTAATATGATGGGGTAGAGTGTTGTTTGTTTTTTCTGCCCATATCTTTAAGGCATTAACATAATCATCTTCTATCATTTTAATAGCTGGCAATGCTTTTTGATGATCTATGCTATTTTTTGCATACTCTGATATATCTTTTCTGGGCCAATAATTGTTCTTGTCGTTGTAAGATAGATCCCAATCTAGCAGCTTTGCAACACCTCTAAGAGAATGCTCATCATCTGGGAATACCTGCTCCCACTTTGTCATATCATCAGGATCTAGATTAACTGGATAACCATCAACCCATGTACTCCATGAAGGAAAAACTTTTAGTATATCAGGGTTCTTATCATTTGATTCTACAAAGTCTAAAAATTCTTTAGCCTTTGGGAAAGCATTTTCAATATAAATTACTCCCCCTGGCATATCATGGATTATTGGTGTATTCATAAGTTAATTATATCACATCGTCATCAGGGTTATATTTTATAACTGGGTCCAGTCTATCCCAGTATCCCTTTTCGCTTCCCTGATAAACTTGACCAGTTTCTCTATCTACCAAAAGCCATTTTTCTGGACACTTAGTTTTAACCTGAAGTGTTACAGATTTTAAAAGTGTTTTAAATTTGAATGTAGGTCGCAATCTTTAGCCCTTTATTGCAAGCACACTTTTTGTATTTAGAAGTAAGTACTTTTCTCCATCTGTATCCTCAATATCCGTTCCGCTGTTCTGATGGTAATAAACAGAATCTCCAATATTTAAGCCGCTTATTGGGATAAGCTCACCTTTGTAGTTATGCTCACCGTTCCCAAGATCTATAATTTTGCCGACTCTTAGTGCAGAATCATTTAATGAAGCCATCAAGACTATACCAGAGGATGTTGTCCTGTCTTCAATTTTATCTTCTTTTATTAGTAAAAGGTTGCCAAATGGCTTTATCATCTAATTATACCTACTCTTCAAAAAATTCTTGGGTTTTCCAAAATTTATCTTTATTGTACTGCTCTTGTATTCTTTTTGCATCAAAAATAACAGACATTTCACGATAAAGCTTATATCCTAAATAAGTAGATAAAGTTAAAACTATTAATGCTGCTAAAATAAAATTATTCATACCTATATTATACAATATTTATAACCTATGTGTCAATAGATATTATTTATAACTATATATATTATTAAGGATTTCATCAGAGTCAAACCCTTTAAACTGATACTCTTTTTCTTTTACTAGCCACAGAATGAATGCATATTTTGTGCCGTCTGTTATCATCCTACCACCATGCCATTGGTCTGCTGGGAATATAACAGCGTCAAACTTCTTTGGTTTATAAACAAACCCTCCTGCACCGTCGTGATATAGGAAAAAATTATCAGCATACGGAGAAGTTTTAAAGTCTTTTTCATCAAAGGAGTCAAGCAAAGCGAGCTCTCCGTCAGAGTAATCATCATTTAAATATACTACGCAACTCCATATTAAAGAAGAAAAATCGTTGTGAACATCTTTGTGAATTCTAAGCTGGATATCTTTTGAAAGTCTAGTTAAAGATACACCATAAAAATACAGTTCAGAATCAATTTCATATTCAGATCTTACAGTGTCTATAAACTTTTTTGAGTATTTATCTATAAACCATTCTAAATCCTTAAATAAAGATGGTGGCTTTTCATCTGGGAAGATTGAACGAACTGCAAGCCCTTTGTTTAAAGCTAGCCCAACCCTGTGCCTAAACTTAGATTTATCCTCAGCGTTTTTATCTATCCAGTCTATCATAAATAAAGAGTCGTCTTCTGAGATAAAGTTGTTAACTATCTTAAAATCTTTCATTACTTAACAATACCTTTTTTTAGATTAATCATAAACTCTTTATCGCTTGGCATTGGTTTATCAGAAAATATATCCCATTTTGGGTCTTGCGATGCCCATATTGGCAATGCAAATCTAATGCCGCTTTCTATTTTAACTATTTCATGTACCATGTCAGATTTAAAGAAAACTGCGCTTAGCTTCTTTGGCTTATAAGTCAAAGGTATATCTCTAAACCTTATCATACCGCCTTCATAGTCATCATTTAGATATATGACGCAGCTTCTATACAAATGCTCTGCCTTATAGTGGTTATCCGAATGGTAAGGCAGCTTTGTATTTTCACCAAGCTCGGCCATCCAAAATGCACTTACATATAACTCATCATCTTTATAAAAAGATTTAAACTTATCTATAACCTTTTCCGAATAAACTTTTATCTTATCTTCAATCTCATGGTGATTTTTTAGCGGAACAGTTTCTGGGATATTGGCTTCATACCTATGCCTATTAAGCTCTATCGCCGCCCTTGTCGGAGGAAACTTTTCTTCATCTAAATGATTTGATTTTATATATTCAATAAAAATATCTGCATCTTCTTCTGAAATAAAATCTTCTATAATATCCACTTCGTACTTTGTGCTAAAGTCTTTTATATCTTTATAAGAATAGTTTGAGAAAATATCTACAAGCAGATGCACTCTATCCATATCGCTATCATTTAAAACAGAATGTGGTTTTAAATTATTTATTTCCCAACACTCGCCAACTTTCATATTAATCTGCTCTCCATTTACAGTATAGTATACAGATTCATTTGTTATTATTGGTATATGAAATCTTTTTACTGTAGACAAGTAGTCGCCTTTATCTGTGTGCTCAGATACATCGCTATTTGCAGAAAGATTTATTAAAAGAACTCTGCCAGCCACACCATTAAACTTTAACTCTAAATCTTTTACTATATCAACTACTAGATTAAACACGTCCATGTCTTTAATGACTGGATCTATCTTTGTGCCAAAATCCCACTCAATACTGTGATCCTGCACAACAAAAGTTTTTGTATTTATGTGTGGGTTTCTTCTATTTGCATACGTAGCAGTTTGTCTAGATTGGTCTATAAGCCACTCATCACTAAAGTTTGTTACGCCTTCAGCTATTGATTCTATATCATAAACCTTATGCAATATAAAATTAAAATCTTCAAGCTCCTTTTTTGGAGCGTTGCTGCTTCTAATGAAGCCCATCTGTCTCTTTCTCTTTTACATAGTTATAAATAAAGTAATCAATATCGTTATTTTTTAATATCATTTGTATATCATCTTCTGATAATAAAGATTTTAAATATTTAGTTGTTATGTTTTTTTCATCACCGTAATCAAAAACACCAGCATTAATAATATTCTCTTTATCAAATACTATTTTAATTCCATAATTTTGATTAAACCATTTAGATATATTGTTTTCAAATAAATCTATTCTATCTAAAGAATTTACTATGGCAAATTTATTTACTGCATTTAAGGCATTTTCTTTTGTTGTATTTTCATTACCAACAAACCAAGTAAACGCTTCACCTTTCTTTAAAAATGGTCCCATTAATTCTTCATAGTGATTTTTATAAAAATGAAATGGGTCAAAGGATCTTTCATCTGCAGGATTGCACAAGAATCTTGATTGATAGTTATTGTGAAGGATAAAATTTGGATCTTCAAATAGATAGTATCTCAACTTTTCTAAGGTTGATTCTCTATCAATATATTCTTTTCTGCTAAAAAGAGCACGATTATATATAAAATTAAAATAGCTCAATCTGGCTTCCACTGGGTGCCTTACTACTGTAGCCACATCAATGTCACCTATCAAGTCAACTGGATATGTGCCAGCATGCATGGATGTATAGGCTTTAGTTGTGAAATTATTATTATTTGGATAATGTGTGCTGATGTAGTAAGATATGTTATTTTCATCAAGCGCCTTCTTTACATTTTCTGATATATATTTACCAGCAGTTTTAGGTATGTGTAAAAAATACAACTGTTTCACAGATGCATCTCATTCCACTTATTAAGGCTACGACCTTGATTAAAAGAACCTTCCTTATGTCTTTCCCTCAAAATATCTTTCCACTCTTCATCAGTGTGCTTAGCTTTTTCTGAGTGCCAAGCTTCTGAGCCTGGGTACTCGTACCTCCAATAAGCTCTTATAAGGGCCTTAGAGCCATTTTTAGCTATCATTGGACTATGGTAGAAGGGGTGACCAGAAGGGAACATGACTAGATCGCCAGCAGACGGCTTATAGAAAATATGATTAATTAAAGTTTCTTTGTCGTCGCTTAATTCAATAAAATTAATTCCACCATCATCATAGTCATCATTTAGGTAAAACAAGCAGGTTGTTCCGAACTTTAGACCAGGATCTTCTCTTCTCTCTTCCTGGAAATCAGTATGATAATTCATGCCTTGAGCTGAGTTTACACCCATTCCATCTTTATAGTATGCTATGTCAACTGAGTCCCAGCAAAAATTATCATAGTTTACCTTTACTGAATCAAAGTAGTTTTTTGATGACTCATGAAAGACTTTGAATAACTCTGATACATACTTATTATTTGATATATCATCATCTCTTTCAGCAAAATGATCATTTGAAAATATCTCCCAATCTTCTTCTGTTGGGAAAGAACTAAAGCATTTAGCTCTAGTTGGTATAAGTATATGAAATCCAAACTCATACCAAGGTATAGACTTATCGCTATGGTTTGTTAGATAAAAATCTAGCATATCCTTTGAGCTTTTAAAAACATTTTTGAAAACCCAAACTTTGTCATGAAGTTTTTCTACCTCAACTTCATTACCATTAATTATCAATTTAAACACCTAACCTTAAGTAACGCTAATGTTTTATTAAACGTTGTTATTTTTTAGGATGGTTTGGAGTATAGTCTCCAACAACAGCTTTTATCCTACCGTCTTTTCTTAACCTTACAATCTTACCATCACGAATAATTGTATCGTTAAAAGGTACTTGCCTGCCAAATTTTTTTGGAGGCATTATACTTTTTTTCTTCCAGTTTTTCTAGTTGATGGAGGGTTAACTGGGGTCTCTCTTCGTATGCCATGCTTATTGACATCAATTTTCATCGGAGGCCTTTTATCGTTAACTCCAGATTTAAATTTTCCCTGAGTAGGATGCTTTTTGGTAGCATCATTAGAGGTTACAGCGTCTGACACTACTTCCCCTTAATTGAAGACATTGTTACAACATTTCTGCTAGCTGGAGAGTCAGCAGATTCATTTTGAATCTCTTCGTTTTTTCCGCATCCACAATCTTTACACATTAATCTGGATCCTCTACACCTTCTCGCATCTCATGAACTGGATCTTCTTCTATAAATTCTTGCATCTGTCCACGAGTTGCACTCATGTCAAGCGTTAGCCCTGCGCTACCTTGACTTGTCATATCAATAATCGAAACTGGAACAATGCCAGTCTCGCTGCCAACGCTCTGGCAACCACACTCGATACACATATTACTTAGGGCCTTGTGCCTGTGCCTGGTTTGAAACATCTGTTGATGGGAATGCTGCTTTTGGATCAGCTGCGTACTGCTCGTTATTTCCCCAAACTGTTGCATCATTTACCTTTGGTGATGTAAATCCGTTTAGATCTTTTCCGTCTGACATTTTATTACTCCTATAGGGTTTATTTAAGCGGGACTAGTATTCCGCTTATGATTCTATTATATCATTTAGTTGATTAGGATCAGGGTCTGGCTTTGGCTCTCTTTCATTACCCAAGCCAACATGATCAGCGCACCCGCATATCCAACACATAAATTAGCCCCAAATTGATGCAGAGCATTTAGTGCACATATTAGAGTATGAATCCTGAATCATATCCTGCCTATCCTTGCTTAGCCATATATCCTTAAGTTTAGCATTATTTACATTCCCATAAACTGTTTTAAAATCAAAATCGGCACAGCAAATAAACAAGTCGCCATTTGGATTTATGTGTATCCATTCATTGGTCCTACTTCTGACTCCAAGCCCTCCGTTACATCCAATTACTTTTTTACCATCACCCGCAAGATATTTATTTATTGCTGAAGTTTGATCTATTATGCCAGATTGAGCTAGATGCCCAGCTCTGTCGTATAGGTGGTGAGCTGGAAAAACTTGTATGGTTGGGAAAATAGATTTTAAAAGCTCAACTTCTTTAGCTAAATCACCAGATTCAACATCAAGATTTAGATCTGGAGCGCCTGGTAGTATGTCAAGCCATCCACCATTTTTTACTAATGAATTTTCATTTAGGCCATTGACCATTAAATAAAATCTATCATCTGTAGATAACTCTTTTAGTTCTTCTGCTGCATACAATACATTTTCAACCATCTTATCAAACATGTTTGCATTTAGATTAACATATTTAGACCATCTATGTTTATCTCCAGATGGTATATTTAAAAGTATTCCGCCAACTACATCAATATTCTTTTTTATTATATCAACTTTCTTTTTTGTAAGCGGAGTGCCATTTGTGAGTATATTTATAGTAAACCCATACTTCCTATAAATATCAAACATTTCTTCAAAGTGTTTATATAATAAAACTTCGTTATAGTTTGCAGTATAAATATTCGTTAAACTTGAATCTACAAAATCATCTTTGCCATTATGCAACTGGAAGAGGATGTTATCTAACTCTTCCAGCTGCATGTCCTTAATGGCAGATTTTGGATTACCCTCATAAGACACTGGGCAGAACCAACATCCAGCATTGCATAGACCATTAACGTCTATTTGAACTGCCTTTATCTTATACTGAGACAAACTTAGTCTTTCAAAGACTTCCATGGGTTTGGAGGAAGCTTTAGGCTTGACTCCAAGAACCAGTTCCACTCTTGATGAGCAGATAGTCTAGAGGATAGGTACGATGCAAGTCCGTACTCATTATTTTGATTTGCTACAGAGATAAGATTTTTAATCTCATCAATGATCTTTTTATTGATTGGCACAAGGTGGATAGCCATCTCAACACCACAATAAGTATCTGGCTTAACATTTCCAAGCGATTGGTGCTTAGCATAGTCTTCAATTGTGTATGAAGCCTCTGCACCTAGGCGTCTTAACCAAGTAGATGTTTCATGAACAGCTTTTTCTGAATCCTGATAGATGTCTTCATAGATAATTCTAGACTGTCTCATCAAAACAGATTCTGTGTTCCAAAAAAAACCTCTTACCAAATCAGTATAGATAATTGAATTAGCTTGAAAGGTTTTCAATAGATTGATTAGATTTTCCATTTTTTTCCTTTTACTATTACCTCTTATAAATTTTATTATAACAGGTCTTACATACTTGAATCATTTTGCTTTCTGTAGAAGTAATATATTTTGCTTCACCGTCGCAATCTTTTATTTCGCATTTATCCAAGGAATTCATTAATTAGCTTGCTTACCTTTAACTTTTTCCCAGATTTTTTCATGAGCATAGTAGAATGACATCTCTACAAATAAATAAACAACTGATCCTAAACCAATATATTCCCATTCAGCTTCTCCAGTAATGATCTTGTTAAATGTATAAAGAAGTCCGCCAACAAAAAACACGTGAACAAATGGCCACGTTATTGATTTATAAAAACTTTTCTTTGCAGAGTTGATCATAGAGGCTTGTTTCCCTTGCTGCCAGCCTTCTTGGCTGGTGCCTTCTTGGCTGGTGCCTTCTTGGCTGGTGCCTTCTTGGCTGGTGCCTTCAATGATGGCAATGGTGTATCGCTCTTTTCAAATACCACTTCATTTGGCGTTAAGCCTAACCAGATCTTTAATCTATTTAACATGATTCCTCTTTTTCTTTTAATTTTCTAAGTACTAGACTCAAAACCTCTCTTGGTCTCCAGTCTGGTGGAATTTCTAGATTTTGCATTTCATCAATTAATTCCGCTAGAACTTTTTTTTGGATAACGTGGTAGTGATCCCATTCATTATTTAATTGTACCACTATTATAGATCCTTTGCAATAGGTTTATTTATGTCTGCATTTATCAAGAATCCAACTCTGGGTCCTTTAGCCCATACACGATGAGTTGTTTTCTTTGGGAAAAATAGCATATCTCCAGGCTCTAACTCATAAACAATTTTTGAATCTTTTCCTTTTATTTCCCAGAACGAATTGCCAATTGATTGCAGGTAGCAGGCTGGCCATGGATCGCTATGCTCGTTAACAACTTTTTCTCCTAACGATACCTTTATTCCTTCGCTGTGCCAAAGAGCGTCGCATGTACAGTTTCTAGCATCCCACTCTTTATAATAATCACAATCTGAAAAATCATGGTCGTAACCAGACTCTAAATTTATTTTTTTTAAAAAATCTTTTATTTCTGGAAACTCTTCCCAAACTAATCCAGTTTGTGGTGCGAGCCAGAATGGGTGTTGAGTTAAAATATTACCAAATACATCAACGCCAGAATGTCTATCTCTCTTTTTTTCTTCTAAATCTATATTTTTACCACATGTTTGATCATATATGAATTCTAATACATCTTGCCACGTAAAATTTGTTTTAAAGTAATTTTTAATTATTACAGCTTCATCGGCTACTGCTGCTTCTTTGAATTTTGATAATAGTTCCATATAAATTTACCCTTTTAGGGGCAGTGGTTTCCCACTGCCCCTAAAAATTACTTGACTAGGGTAACCTTAGCCTTTGGATTCTTTGCATTCCACTTTTTAGCGAGTGCATTAAATGATGCCTTAAGTGTTGCAATTGCTGCAGCATTATCAGCTGTCAACTTTGCAATCTGTGCATCCTTAGCAGCAAGTGCTGCGTCTGAAACAGCCTTTGCATCAGCGAGAGCCTTTGCAGAAGCAGCCTTCTCAGAAGCAAGTGCTGCATCTGAAGCAACCTTAGCAGCAGCAAGCGCTGCGTCTGAAGCAACCTTAGCAGCAGCGGCATCTGCAGCAGCCTTGGCAACTGCAGCCTCAGCTACAGCCTTAGCAGCAAGGGCTGCATCTTTAGCAGCAACCTGTGCAGCAAGTTCTGAAACTAGATCACGCACTGCAATCTCTGCAAATGGTGCAAGAGCACGAGCAGGAAGTCCAACTACATCTGCAGATGTTGCATCAGAAGATGTAGTTGGTGCAAATGTAATTAGTGAGCGTGTACCAGTTGTTGGAAGTGTTGCCTTAAATGTAGCAACTCCAAAGTCTGAAAGTGTAGCACCAGTTGTTGCTGTTGCTGTATCTAGTGTTGCTGTAGAAGCAAAAACTGTTGCAGTAATTGACTTGCCTGATACCTTGTTACCAAATGTATCTGTTGCGGTTACTGTAATGTCTTGCTTTGTTCCAGCAGCACCTGATGTAGGTGCAGATACTGTTAGGTTATTAATCTTACCAGCAGTACCTTGTACATAGTATGTAAAAGTTGTTCCCTGGTTTGTAACAGTTACTGTTCCAATTGCTGTGGTCTTTGTGTAGACCCAAAATGTTGCGGTTGTTCCTGTACCAGTTGCAACTGTCAAAGATGATGATCCTGACGATGCTCCTACTGGTGCAGCTGATGTGTGTAGTGCAGACACGATTGTTGCATTTGTTGCTACTACAGAAACGTTTGTTCCTGTGTCAACTGTTGCGACGAACTTGAGTGCGTCAGCAGCGTCAACTGTGTTGTCTGCAGGGACTGGCAATGCAGCAGGTGTAGCAATTGCAGAAGCGGTTGTATTAGCCGTTCCGTCAAGAGTTACAGCGACTGTCATTACAGCAGCACTTGCAGGTGTTGCTACCATTGTGCCCAAAGTCATGGCTGCAACCATGGCTAGTGCGATTTTCTTAAATGAGTTCATTTAATTTATTCTCCTTATTCCATCTGCTTCTATAATTGATAGCAGAATATTAGTTTAGTTCATTTACCTTTACATGAAATGAACACGGATCTCCACCCGCATCCCATTCCTGTGCTTCTTCATCAGTTAAAGGAGGACCATCATGCGTATTGCAAAACACGTCTGATATCCAACCTCTATCGTAACCATTCTTGAGCCATATTTCAAACTCTAAGTGGTCTGAATCTTGATTATTTAGATCCATTCTGAAAGCTCCTGTAGCATTATATGCTTAGGCTTTGCTCCAGTAATATGCTTTACTGGTTTTCCAGACTTAAATAGTACCATATATGGGATAGAAGTTACAGAGTATTCTGCTGATTTTATAGGATTCTCATCAACATTTAACTTCCCGACCCATAATCCACGCTCTTCTGATATCTCATCTAGAATTGGTGACACCATTCTGCATGGCCCACACCAAGGTGCCCAGAAATCTATCAAAACTAGGTTGTGTGATTGTAGGGTATTGTCAAAGTTTTCATCTGTAACTATCAAGTTATTCCCCTTTTAATTCATCTGCTGCGCTGTTGAACTTATTCATAAAAGATTGAATAACCCAAAAAGCTGTTTCTCCAGCATTTTTAGCCATCGCTTTGGATGCTTCTTCTGTGCGATCTTCAATAGCAAGGGCGTTGTACCAGTTTTGGTACAACTCCTCACCAATCTCTTTAATAATTTCTTCTAATACAGTTAGCTGCTTATCCATTAATAGCCTTAGATAGATTGAAAAGATAAACCTTTTGTCCGAAGGTGTTATCGATTGGCGCTGATGAACTTTTCATAAGCGAGATAATTTGTGATGATGTTAGCGTAGGCTTAGCCATCTTAAGATAAACATACTTAGATGCAATTACCTGAGCAGAAACTGATGTTCCATAAGCATAACCTGATACATTTCCAGGTAAAGAAACATTGCTTCCAATCTCCCCCCATAGGTCAACCAGATTTGCATCATAAGAGCTTGTCAAAGAGATTTGAGGCTTATCTAGGTGCGGACCTGATTCAATGCCACCTACAGCAATGGACTGGCTGATGCATGCTGGCCATTCGATCTTACCATTCATCTTAGGGTTTGCACCACTATTACCAGAAGGGAAAAAGACTGGCACACCAATAGAATCTAGACTTGAAACAACTGAGTCTAATGCAGTTGGTGAGCAATAATTTGAAGTTGAACTTTTATTAATAACTGGACCAGTAGCACCTTGAGATGCTGAAACGGCTACAATGTTATACTTATCTTTATTCTGCTTAACCCAGTTAAGCGCATTAACAAGCGTGTTAATGCCAGTTGTTTGTCGCTGTCCCTTTGATGTGTGACCAAAGATTCTTACGAAAACAATATTTAGATTTGGATTATTAGCAATAGCTACAGAAGCCATTTGAGTTCCATGGTTAAAGTTTGGCGTAGAAAGAATATTCATTGGAATAACTGATGATCCAGCACCCTCCATAAAAGACTTTCCGTTAGGACATGAAGGCCAATCTAGAATGCATACTTCAGCAACTAGTTTAGACTTAATAGATGGGATTGATGTATCAAGCGCAGTGTCTAGAATTGCTAGAGTAGGGACACTTGTACGTGGCTTTAGATTTGCCTCTGCGGGCATTGTATTAATTGCAATTGAGCTGGCAATAATTGCCATAGTTATTAGTTTTTTCATAGAAGTAATTCTACTAAATATAGCTGGGATTGTCAA
>JACCDW010167764.1_pt1 | contig 16527 bp, 17 predicted proteins | sample 7449781 | NCBI WGS metagenome assembly JACCDW01 (sample SAMN15323449, study PRJNA562643) | freshwater metagenome | isolation source: river surface water | place: USA:Blue River Watershed | collected 2017-08-18
AGCAGATAATTTCAAGATTTTCAAAGAGCAGGGTATAAAAACAATTGATCTTACTCCTGCTAAACTAGGTCCATTGTGTGTTCCTTATCTAAATGATGATTTAATAATTTCAGAGCCTAATGTAAACATGATTACTTGCGGAGGCCAAGCTTCGATTCCCATGCTCGCCTTGATTAGTAAGCATTGCGACAATCTGGAGTATATCGAAGTAGTGTCTCAAGTAGCCTCTAAAAGCGCTGGAATGGCTACTAGAATAAATATTGATGAGTATATAGGCACAACTGAAAGCGCAATAAAGCAATTCACTGGAACTCCAGACTGCAAGGTCATATTGAACTTGAACCCAGCAGATCCATGCGTCGATATGCAAACCACGATGTTCTTAAAATGCAAGAATATAAACAATGATGGCTTGCTTCTAAAGATAGACAATGAAATAAAAAGGATCAACACTTATGTACCTTTTTATAGCTTGACCAGTCTCCCTTCAGTGAATGATAACGATATACTTATCATTAGCATTAAAGTCAAAGGATGCGGCGACTACCTACCTCCATATGCTGGAAATTTAGACATAATAAACTGCGCTGCCCTTAAAATTTCTGAGAGACTAGCTATATGAAAAGAATCACAATAAGCGACCACACTCTTAGAGATGGGAATCACGCAATTGGGCATAAAATAAACTCTGATCAGATAAAGGCTTATTGTATTTTTGCTGAGTCTGCGAAGATACCAATTGTCGAAGTTGGTCATGGAAATGGCCTAGGAGCCTCTTCTTTATTGATTGGAAAGTCACATTGCAGCGATGAAACAGCCATAAAATTAGCAAGAGAGCATCTTAAAACCACAAAACTCTGCGTCCACTCAATTCCCGGAATAGCAACAATAAAAAGAGATTTGCAGCCAGCTATCGACAACGGAGTCGATATATTCAGAGTCGCTTCTCATTGCACCGAAGCTTCCATAACAAAAACTCATATAGAGTTCCTAAAAAATAAAGACAAATATGTCTTGGGAGTTCTAATGATGTCTGCCTTAGCTGACACTAAAACTCTTGTCGAAGAAGCTAAGAAAATGAAATCTTACGGAGCAGACGCCATTGTTATCATGGACTCTACTGGGACATACATACCCGAGGAGGTGAAAGAGAGGATTTCAGCTTTAGTAAATGAATTATTAATCCCTATTGGATTTCATGGACATAATAATCTCGGCATGGCCGTCGCCAATTCTATAGCTGCCGTTTTAGCTGGCGCAGAAATTATTGATGCCTGCATCAGAGGCTTTGGGGCTGGAGCTGGAAATACTCCATTAGAAATTATTATTCCAATGCTTTCTAAGTATTCTTACTGCACTGGAATCGATTTGAACAAGGTTATAATAGAAGCTGATTCTGTAATGAATTATCTTGTGCCAATCTCTCCTGTTCCTGCGCCAATAAATATTCTTACTGGATTAAATAGAATATTCTCTGGATACGAAAAACCAATCATGAAGGCTTCCAAGCTTCATGGTCTAGAATATAGTTCTCTTATATTTGAGTTAGGCAATAGAAAACTAGTAGCAGGACAAGAAGATTTGATTCTCCAGATAGCAGAGAGTATAAAAAATAATCAAGCCGCAAAGACATGAAAATTCTAATCACTGGAGGCAATGGATACATAGGCAAAAGCATCGCTAAAAGCTTGAATTCAATTCATGAGGTAATATCTTTATCTAAAGATTCTGTAGATCTTACCAATGCTAAGCAAACAAAACTTTTTTTTAATCAATGCTGCGGAGAGGGCGGCTCATTTGATTACGTTATACATTGCGCTGTCCAAGGCGGAAGCAGGCTAAAAACTGACGACGAGTCTGTTTTATCGAACAACCTGAAGATGTACTACAATCTTGTAGACAATAGAGAATTTTTTGGCAGATTCATATCTTTCGGATCTGGCGCTGAAATTCTTTATCCAGAAACTCCTTACGGCTTCAGCAAAAAGATCATAGCCGATTCAATGTCTGAAAAAGGCGGATTTTACAATATAAGAATCTATGGCCTTTTCGACGAAAATGAACTGCCTACTCGTTTCATAAAAGCCAATATTTTAAGATACATCAATAAACAACCAATTGAAATCCACTCTGACAAAGCCATGGATTTCTTTTACATGGAAGACCTAAAAACTCTAGTCGAATATTACTTTACGCATAAAGATCTACCAAAAACAATTGCCTGTGTTTATCCTTATACTTTTCGCCTTAGTAGAATAGCGGATATCATAAATCAGCTTGACGATCATAAAGTAGAAATTCTGATCTCTCAAAAAAATGAACCCAACTACGATGTCCTTGGAGATGACTCTTGCGATTTTGCCTGCGATATCATTAAATGCGTGGGTCTTGAAGAGGGCATTAAAAAAACCTATCACGCCCTCAAAAGCCAGAACGTATGAAAATTTCCGTTTGTTACGCGCTTCATGACGAAGTTGATTTGATAGAGAATACTATTAGAAGTGTTTTCGATAAATCCAAACACGATTTAATTCTAAATCTTTGCTTAACCTCTAGTGTTTTTAACGAAAAAATCCTTTCTACAGCAGAGAAAATACACTCCAGATATGGGGGGTTCTTAATATCAAAATTTGAAAACTTACCATCTAAGTATTTCAATTTGATGATACATGATGCATATATTAATCAAAATGCCGACATGGCCTTTGTTGGTTCTCCTGATTATTATTTTACGCACCCTAATGAGTTCGATTTATTTATTGACAAGGCTTCTGAATTTGCTGATTCAAGATTCTTTATATCTAGTACAAGAGAGATCGGCGATGGCGCAGTGTTTCAAAGCGGAATATATACTAAGTTTGGAATAGAAAAAATAGGATACTTAGATCAAAATTTTGTGCCAAATGAATCTTCTGATTCCGATTATCACAGAAGATGCTGTTTATACTATGGAAGGCGAAGCGATAATATTTTTGATTCTCCGTATCGTAAAGACATAATATGCAATGCAGAACACTACAATCATCATTTTTACAAACGAAACTCTTCACCTCCTATCAAAAACTTTAATAGATATCTGCAAAATGCCTTAATATTTCATAGGTTAAACAGATCCTACCTTACCCAAAAATGGGGCGAAAACAACGAATATGAATTTCCATTCAATAAAAAACAGTACGGACTCAAAATAAGCTGGGACCAAGTAGACAATCCTTACCCAGAAGAATACCACAATTCCTTGAATCCATTTTTCTAATGAATACATTTATAGCGCGAGATGGAAATGAGGGGTTTTATGATTTAGAGAAGTATTTAAGTATTTTAGACATCGACTACAGTTTAATTGACTGCGAGCCAAATGCTTCTAACGAAGAAATCGCCGCACAAATATTCTCCAATACAGGGCATCGTCTTTTATTTATTCTAAGACAAAACCAAATAATCTCATCATATCAGATAAAAAATATTTTAACTAGCATCCCAAAAGAAGTTTACTCAGTTGGCTTTCCTAAAATATGTTACAATTATAGATTCGAAAATGGCAAAAAAATAGTTGAGTCAACTCACAACTCTTTATTTGAATGCGATCCAGCTGACTTATGGCAAATACAAAACTTATCTAAGTCTTTCGATCTTACTTATGAAGATGTTATTTTTAATATGTCTGCCGATAAATCCGCGAAAGCTTGCTTAAAAAATACGCACGGACTAATATTCCAATTTAACAAAACCACATAATATGATTTACGATTGTTTCATGTTCTTTAATGAAAATGATTTGCTAGAACTAAGGCTAAACCAGCATTGGGGCTTCGCAGATAAGTTTATAATTATTGAAGCTAGGCAAACCCACACTGGATTGCCAAAACCGCTCAATTTCGACTCTAATAGATTTGAGAAATACTCAGAAAAAATAATCTACAGAGTCATAGATTCATTCGAGCAGGAAATGGAAAAATATCCAAATCTATGCTCCAAGCTCTTTGAGGCTAATGTTAAAAGTCAACCTCATCTTGTTAAAGAGGATTGGATGAGAGATAATTTTCAGAATGAGTATCTAACTAAAATCTTATTTGAACTTAACCCAAAAGATGATGATTTAGTGTTATTTTCTTGCTTAGATGAGATACTAAAATCCGAAAAGATTTCTGAAACATTTCCAGCTTTCAGCTCTGGTCAAAAGTTTTCTTTACGATCAAACATTTTCAAGGGCGCAAAACTGGCAGAAAATATAGATCCAGTTTTTAACTTCTGGACATCTCTTTACGCCTATAAATTAAACCTATACAGCAAAGAAATATGCGTCGGATTAATGACTACTGTCAGAAATTTGAGAGTTCTAAAACACACTGATTTGAGAAATTTTTGGTGTTTCACTCACGAACCAATCGAAAATGCAGGTTGGCATTTTACTTTCCTTGACAATACTGATGGAGAAAAAGCTTTAACTAAATACAAAAGCTGGGCGCACTCAAGAGACTCTACCAATGGAAAGAAGCAGTATTTTAACATAGAAACAAAAGAAGAAGCTGTCAAAAGCGTATTCAATGACTACAATTTAATACAAGTAGAAATATCAGCCAAGACTCATCCTAAATTTCTTATAGAAAATTTGGCCAGATACTCTGATTATATCTATTAACTTATGATGAACCACAGCATCAAGCATAGAAAAAATGGAGATTTCGAAGTAGACTATTCCAAGGCTGTCGCTTCTGACGCTTCTGAGAAATGTGTTTTATGCGGTGTCTCTACTGACATTCCAGTGAGCATGGATATCTCATTCCGAACATCTTACGTTGAGGGGGCTGGCCAGCTATGCAATCCGTGTTTTTCTAAAGTTTACAAAGATTAATCTGCATGAACTACCAAAAGAAAGTACTTATTACTGGAATTCTTGGTCAGGATGGCGCAAACATGGCGGAGTATCTCCTTACCAATACGTCTCATCTTGTCTATGGAATGATGAGGCGTTCATCAAATCCAAATTTTAGCAACTGCTCATCTTTTAAGAGCGACCCAAGATTCAAGTTCGTTTATGGTGATCTTACCGATAGCGTAAGCATAGACACGTTGATTTCAACAATTCAGCCAGATTATTTGATTAATTTTGGCGCTCAAAGTTTTGTTGGTTGTAGTTGGGATTTGCCTCTACAGACATTTGATGTAAATGCGACTGGTGTATTGAGATGTCTTGAAGCGATCAGAAAAAACAAACCTAATTGCCGCTTTTACTCTGCTGGTTCTAGCGAAGAGTTCGGCGACGTTCTCACTATTCCGCAAGACATAACCCACCCATTGCGCCCTAGAAGCCCCTATGGCGCGTCTAAGGCCGCAGCCAGAAGCATCGTCAAGGTCTACAGGGAGTCCTATGGTCTTTACGCTGTTCATGGCATTCTATTCAACCACGAAGGCGTCAAAAGAGGCGAGGAGTTCGTAACTAGAAAAATCACCAAAGGTGTTGCTAGAATAAACAAAAAAATAGTTTTAGGAGAACAATTCGCCCCTATAGAGCTTGGTAATTTAGACTCAAAACGCGATTGGTCTGATTCCGAAGACTTTGTAGATGGCGTATGGAGAATGATGAATCAAGAAGCTTGGAGACAAGATCTACAGCCAGAATTGTATAGAGAAAATACTTTCGATAAGCATCTTGTTAGAAACATCAAAGACTACGTTCTTTCCAGCAATGAGACGCACACAATTAGAGAGTTCGTTGAACTTGCCTTTAGCGCAGTAGGCATAGAAGGTGTTTGGCATGGAAATGGGCAATCTGAAGAATTTAGCATTAGCTCTCAATGCGCCGAAAAACTCAACGCTCCTTCTTCTGTTTTAGTTAAGATAAATCCTAAATTTTACAGACCCGCTGAAGTGGATGTCCTAATTGGAGATTCTACCCCAGCAAGAGAAGAGCTTGATTGGAGTCCTAAAGTGTCATTCCCAGAATTAGTGAAGAAAATGGCTCTCTATGATTCAAGAATTGAATTAGAGCGTCTTTCTTCTTGACTTGCGAGTCTTAGTGGTCAATCATGACCCATGACTGGCAAAGTTCGCAAACCAAATAAGCAGCAGGAGCTTATTGCGGCTTTTTTATTTAATCCTCCAGCGTCCCGTGGAGAATGGGCGAGAGAAGTAAAACTCGCCTCTAAACTCATTAAGGACCATGGGTTTGATTTCCTTATATCTCAGAAAGGCAAGCAAAAAATGCCTTCTCTGGCTTGGTTTTATACTGACAATGGAAAGCTATTTATCAGAGATGTAAAGTCTTATGAATCAATGACTTTTGGCGCTCCGAAGATTGTTTTGGAAGAACAGCCTGTCGCTCCTACAACAAATGTAGAGAAGAAACCAACCTCTCTCAAAGAATTTCTTAACATTTTCAAATATGGCAAGACCTAAAAAAGAAGAAGCACCGCAAGAGCAGAGTCAGCGATCCAAACTCTCAATTCTGGACGAGATTTTGCAGGATAACAAAGAACATCATTACGCTTTCGATAATAATATCGATTATGTCATTAGTAGTGGCAGCCTTACCCTTGACATAGAGATGGGCGGAGGGATTCATCCCGGCATAGTTCGTTCATCTGGCGTCACTGAAGGCGGAAAGACTAGCAACGCGCTTTCGTTTGCTAGGAACTTCCAATTGACCCACCCAGAGAAGGGTACTGTTGTTTATGTGAAGTCGGAGGGAAGGCTTAGCAAGGCCATGATCGAAAGATCAGGTATCGACACCAGCCCAGAAAAATGGCGCATTGTTCCTACCAATGATTACGAGTTTGTAATCGACATGATGCGCCGATTGATCAAGGATAACGATAACGGAAATCTTTATTTCTTTGTTTTGGATAGCTTGGATGCGCTTGTGCCTAGAAACGATCTAGCAAAGTCAGCCACTGAAGCTAATAAAACTGCTGGCGCTGCATTGCTTACATCTGACCTTCTCAGAAAGATGGCGGCAGCTTTCTCTTCCCGTGGCCATATTTGCTTTATTATCTCGCAGGTAAGGTCTACGATCAAAATCAATCCATACGAGAAGGGAGACCCAAAGGTTACTAACGCAAGCGGAGGTAATGCTGCCCTTCACTACTCAGATTGGATTTTGGAGTTCCAACAGAGATGGAACAAAGACATGATTTATGCAAACTCAAAAGCAGAGGGTAATCCGATTGGTCATTGGTGCAGGCTCATTTTCCGTAAAACCTGCAACGAAAAAACTGGCCGCGAAATCAGATATCCAATCAAGTATGGTCGGCAAAACGGAACAAGCGTGTGGGTCGAATACGAAGTTGTCGATCAGCTTCTCGCTTGGGAATTCGCTCATGCTAAGGGAGCATGGATCACCATCACTGATGAGCTTGTTAAAGAGCTTGCAGACAATGGACTCACCCTCCCTAAGCAGCATCAAGGAGCAGACAATCTAAAGAACTTCCTAGAAGAGAATCAGGATATTACAAAGTATCTCTTCAATAAGTTTATTAGCGTATTGAAGAAATGAAGCTGCTTAATGTATATGGAAAGCCCGTGAGCAAAAATGTCGCTCGTTTCAAGATCGACTGGGATGCTCCCTCCCTTTCCAAGATACAATTCAAAACAAAACAATTCCTTAAAAACTACTGGAAAAACCATGTCGTATACGAAGAGTTTCCCGTGTATGGCAGTCTTTTAAGGGTTGACTTTTTGAACGCAACGAGGAAGATTGCGGTGGAGGTTCACGGGCCGCAACACTCTGCGTTCAGTAAGTTTTTTCATGGCGAATCTAGGCTTAATTATCTTAAGTCCATAAAGCGCGATGTGCAGAAAGAGGAGTGGCTGCAATCAAATGGTTTCTTCCTTGTGGAGGTTTACCATGATGAAGTGGACACCCTTAGCGAGAAGTTCTTCAAAGAAAAATTTAATCTGACTCTTTAATGGCAATCTATTCTCTTCAACTCGAAAAATATGTACTGTCTGGCCTCATTCGGCATCCGCAATCTTTTGCCGACGTTGAGGCTTTTATAAATGAATCTGATTTCATCAATGAGGTTCATTATACTATCTTCTGTGTCTTTCGGGAAACCTTTAATAAGGGAGAGCAGCTAGATAAAGTTCTAATCGCCCAGAAAGCCAAAAATCTAGGCATCACATTCCAAGATCAATCTATTGACATCTTTCATTATGTAAATAGTATTTGTCTTATTCCTACTACTCAGTCTGGTCTTGTTGAGGCTGCTCGCGAATTGGTAAAACTCAGGATCAGAAGAGATCTCGAAGATACTGGAAAGCAGATTGAAAAATTTGCCAACTCATGCGCTGAAAAACCAGTAGATCAAATCATCAGCGAAGCAGACAAGATCTATAATGAAAAAATCTGTGCTTATGCAAGTGAAAGCAGCAAGCCAGAAGACATTACCAACAATGTAATCGAGATCATTGAAGAGAGAGGCAATAATCCAGAAAAAGATACTGGCCTTGTTACACCATACGAAAACTTCAATCGAATCTACGGCGGCATAAGGCCGGGCAATATTTATGCTTGGGTCAGCCGTCCAAAGCACGGAAAATCAACAATCCTTAATGATCTAGCCATCAAGATGTCTATCCTTAATGATGGATGTAAGGCTCTTGTGCTAGATACTGAGATGTCTACGCTAGACATGAAGTTTCGAGTTGCTTCTTCAATTACTGGAATACCAGTCTGGCATCTGGAAACAGGAAATTGGAAAAAGAACAATCAACTATACGCCAAATTTCAAGATAGCAAAAAACAAATCTCCGCTATCCAAAATAGGGTAGATCACCTTCAAGTTTCTGGCAAGCCAATTGAGCAAGTAGTTTCAATAGTTAAGCGTTGGTATTTCTCCAAGGTTGGGCGTGGAAACCCTTGTGTCATAATCTACGACTACATCAAGCTAACCGGAGAATCAGATAAAAATAAACAAGAGTATCAACTGATTGGCGAAAAAGTCAACGCCTTGAAAGAGCTTAGTTTGGAATTGAATATTCCTATTCTTTCTGCCTGTCAGTTGAATAGAAGTGCGGAAAACGGAGTTGATGATAGTAGCGCGATTTCTCAGTCTGATCGTCTTCAGTGGTTTGCTTCTTTTGTGGCTATCTTTAGAAGAAAGACCGTGGAAGAGATCGCCGAGGATGGGCAAGAATTCGGAACTCATAAGATGATACCTCTTGCGACTCGCTTCCAAGGCAGAGAGGGTCCGGGGCATCACGACTTGGTTAGAATTCAGGACGGTCGTTCAGTTAGATATCAGCCTAACTTTATTAGCTTTAATGTAGCGAATTTTGCCGTTGAGGAGCGTGGAACCCTCAATGATATTGTTCAGGCCAGAGCCTTGCGTCCAGATCTGAATGATTCTGATGATGGCGAAGTGCTATGAACAACTCAGAGGCTGTCAAACAAATCCTTCAGGATTTGGGCTATACCCTAGCTGATAGGGGTAAGGAGTACAGAACAAAGCCACTCTACAGAGACTCCGATAACGATAATGTCCTTAGAATATGGAAGAACTCTGGTCAATGGGTTGACTTTAAGGAAAACGTAAGTGGTTCGCTTGAAGATCTCGTCAGGCTTACCCTTAAGCTAAAAAACATAGATGAAGCCAAGCAATGGGTTTCTTCAAGAGGAATTGACACCAATTCTTTAGATGAAGATCGCCCTAAAGCTTTGATTTCTCAGCCAACTATATTTGATCCAGATATTTTGCTGAAACTCAGGAAAGACGACTCTTATTGGGGCGGAAGAGGCATATCAGCTTCAACGCTTGCCCCGTTTAAGGGCGGGGTTGCTACTTCTGGCAAGATGTTCAATAGGTATGTATTTCCTGTTTTTAATAGCGAGAATCTTCTTATAGGCTTCTCTGGCCGAGACGTTAGCTCTCTAACGCTTGATGGCAGACCAAAATGGAAGCATCTCGGAGACAAGAAAGAGTGGGTTTTTCCCGCTCAAATAAATAGCAAAGAATTGCGCTTAAAGAAAGAAGTAATTCTTGTTGAAAGCATTGGCGATATGCTGGCTCTTATGGAAAATGGCATTAGCAATGTCTTGGTTACATTCGGCCTTCATATTTCCAATAAAATTTTGTACACATTGATAGCTTTGAATCCAGAAAAAATTGTCATAGCTTTCAATAATGATGGATCAGAAGAGGGCGCTGGTAACTCTGCCGCCGAAACAATCAAACATAAACTACATGGATATTTTGATCCAAGTCAAGTTTCTATAAATCTTCCGTCTACAGCTAAAGACTTCGGAGAAATGCATTTGAAAAACCCATCGTTTGTGCAACAATGGTATAAAGGTATTCATGACTAAAGAAAAAATCAAGCTTAGCGCAAGTAAGATAAAGACTGTAGAGGAATGCAGTTGGATTTATTACTGCAAATATATCCTCAAATTACCTGATATTTCTAACTCTGGTGCCTCTCGCGGAACCATTTGCCATCTTATCTTTGAGTTGCTAATGCGAGATAGGCACAAGAAATACTTTGAAGATCTTTGTTCTGGTAAAGCTGGAGTTATCAAGAATCCGACCATCCATCGCCTCATCTTAAAACATGCTAAAAAACTGAAAGTCGATGATGAAGAAAATCTTGATCTTATCTATGATATGATTCAGACTGGGCTTCAGAGTGATTATTTTTGCTCTGGCGCTGTTGCTGTTAGCGTCGAAGACGAGTTCTTGATTGAAGAAGAGAATTATTTAATCAATGGCTTTATTGATAAGACCGCTGTTTATGGAGATGGTGCCGTAAAGGTTTTTGACTATAAATCAAGCAAGTCTAAATTCAGCAAAGATGAAATAGATTTCAATCTCCAGAATCTTATCTATTCTCTTGCAGTATTTAGGAAATACAAGACGATTCCTGATCTTGCTTTCATTTTTCTTAAATTTAGAAAGCAGCCAATCCAACAAGCTCCTAAGCCTACCGAAGAGCAACTCAAAGGTTTCTCAGAATATCTTGCTTATGTAGCTGGATATTTATCTACTTTTGATCAGAAGGCTGCTGTCGGAAATCTAGCCGCGAAATCTCTCAAGAAGAAATGGAAATGTGGCAGTGATGTGCCGGGGAAGTGGATTTGCCCAGCTAGACTTCCAGTCAAGTTTTACTATGGAGTAGATGAAAATGATAAGTTCATTAAATCTTCTTTCAATAGAGATGATCTAATGAACGACTCAAGAGTAAAACTCATAAATGACGTGGATTACAAAGGCTGCCCATTCTGGCGTAAAGACGACTTGACTTTTTGACGCTTATGCGCAATGCTTACATGCCTCAAACATTGCGGCCTTCCAGACGACTGCACCAAAATAAAGTATGAACTATTCAGCGATACCTCTTTTCAAGTCGCATTATAGCTTAGGCAAATCTATCCTAACCCTCGCTAAGGCTGGTTCAAGCGAGCCAGACGAGCCAAGCTCAGTTATCGATATCGCTAAAAAACTCAAGCTAGATAAAGTTCATCTTGTAGATGATTCTATTTCTGGATTTCTGGAAGGCTATAAGTCTTGCGAAGATGCGAAGATGCAGTTTCGATTTGGTCTTCGCCTAACCGTATGCGATGACATAAATAATAAGACTGCTGAATCCAAAGATAAAGAGCATAAAGTCATAGTCTTTATCAGAAATTCAGAAGGCTATAAGAATCTAATCAAAATATCAACCATTGCCAGCACAAATGGTTTTTACTACCATCCCAGAATAGACTGCAAGACCCTCAAGGAGTTGTGGAATGAAGATAATCTAGTGTTGTGCATTCCATTTTATGATTCTTATGTATTTAAGAATAACTTGACTTACAGCATTTGCGTTCCTGATTTTAGCTTCTGCAAGCCTGTTTATTTTGTAGAGGATAATAATCTTCCTTTTGATGTAATCCTCAATCGTAAAATTGACGAGATCGTATCTGACAAGGCTGCGATAATTAAAACTCAATCAATCTACTACGAAAACAAGGAAGACTTTTTGGCTTACCTTACCTTCAGGTGCATCTCTAACCGCACGACTCTTAATAAGCCCAACTTAGAACACTGCTCTTCAAACGAATTCTGCGCCGAATCATTCAAGGACAAATATGGAAAATGAACTCTTGAGGTTTGACAAGTCTAAAAGGCTCGTCTTTATCGATTGCGAAACCCTAAATCTTTGTCTCAACTTCTGCCAGAATCTTCCTTGGCAAATTGCAATGCTGGATACTGTCGGCGGCAAGAAGGTCGATGAGCGAGATTTCTTGATTAAGTGGGACACAAAGCTTAAGATCTCTGATGACGCCAGACGAATTACAAGATATCCGGAACAACTTATCCAAACAACTGGCAAGAAATTTGATGATGTGTTTGGCACTGTTAGGGATTGGCTTGATTCTTCTGACTATATTGTTGGTCATAATATTCTTGGCTTCGATCTCTATCTTATAAAGGAAATGTATCTGCTCAAAGGCTTACGAGCAGATCACTTGGTTAGCAAAATCCTAGACACCAATTGCTTAGCTAAAGGAATCAAATATGGTATTCCCAAGATGCCAAAGGAGTCTCTTATCGAATACCAGTATAAGCTTCTCCATACCTATAAAAAAGGAATCAAAACAAATCTTACTGCTCTTGGTAAGGATTATTCCATCGAACATGACTACGAAAATCTGCACAACGCGATTATTGACCTCGAACTGAATCTCAAAGTCTGGAACAAACTCAAGTATCAAGTAGAAATCTAATGAAAGCTTTTGACTCTAATTTCTCAGAACTGAAACTGCCACTTTACGGCGTTCGACTCCCTGAGTTCAGCATAGAAAATCGTCTGAAGATCAAGTATGGCTTGAAGATCGAGGCCACAAATTATGATTTTCTCTTGCAGGTATGCCGAAGTAACTTCAAGAAGCTAAAGATAGATAAGGCTGATTACCAGAAATACTCTGACAGAGTAAAGTATGAACTTGAAACCATCAAAGAGCTTGGCTTTCTTGACTATATTCTTCTGGTCTGGACTGTCATTAATTATTGTAACGAAAACTCCATTCCTGTTGGTCTTGGGCGCGGTTCTGCTGCTGGTAGCCTTATTCTTTATTTGCTGGGAGTCACCAAGGTAGATCCAATCAGATACGAGCTTTTCTTTGAGCGTTTCATCTCTAAGATCCGAGCCAAGAAGCAGATTGTCGATGGCATCACCTACCTTGACGGATCGCTGATGTGCGATGTTGATATCGATATCTGCTATTACAATCGACATAAAGTTATCAAATTCTTGGAAGAGCTTTTCTCTGGTCAGACCTCCAAGATCCTTACCTTAACCACTCTTAGCGGCAAACTTCTTATTAAGGAGTGCGGCAAGATCATTGAGGAAAAGCCAGAGTCTGAAATGAACGAGGTAAGTTCATTGATTCCAAAGGTATTCGGTCAGGTCAAGGATATCAAAGAAGCCTATGGTGAAGTTCCCGAGTTCCAGCAGTGGTGCGACGAAAATGACAGAGCTTATAAAACCGCTCTCAAACTTCGCAATTTGATCAAAAATAAAAGCGTTCATGCTTCTGGCATGATGCTTTCCTATTTCCCAATCGATCAGAGTTGCCCAGCAGAGCTTACTTCTGACAAGGAGCAGGTTTCAAGCTACGACATGAACTGGGCCTCGGTCACCAACGTAAAGCTTGATCTACTTGGTCTAAGAAGCGTCTCGGTCGTTGACAGGGTGTGCAAACTAGTCGGCATTTCAGTCAGCGACATAGATTTCAATGATCCATTTATTTATCAGCAGCTTCAAGATCTTAGGACTCCTCACGGGATTTTCCAAATCGAAGCTGATACTAACTTCAAGGTTTGCAAGAAAGTAAAGCCCAAGAACCTAGAAGAGTTGAGCGGCGTCTTGGCTCTTGCAAGACCGGGAGCCTTGGAGTTCGTGGAGCAATACGCTAACTACACGAACAGTGGAACATACCAACCAATTCATCCATTCTTTGATTCAGTCCTGAATACCAGCGGAGGAGTCGCTCTTTATCAAGAGCAGTTGATGAAGATGTCCCACAAAATCGGGTTCACGCTTGATGAAGCCGAAGTTCTGCGAAGAATCGTTGGTAAAAAGAAGGTCGAAGAAGTAAAGAAATGGAAAGAGAAAATTTCCGACAAGATCAAGGAGAATAATCTAGATCCAGACATCGGCGATATTCTTTGGCGCATTCTTGAAAATTCTGCCAACTACTCCTTTAATAAATCCCATTCAGTGTCTTATGCTGCTTTGGCTGCTTGTACTGTTTATCTAAAGTTTAAGTATCCAAAGGAGTTTTTCTTGGCGTTGCTTGAAATGACCAAACACGAACCATCTCCTCTTGAGGAAATATCCAAGATCCAAAAAGAGCTAAGACACTTTGGTATCAAGCTACTTGGGCCTCATATCCTTAAATCTGATACTGATTTTTCTATTCAGGGAGAAGACATTCGATTTGGCTTGTCCAGCATCAAGGGCATTTCCGAGAAGACGATGGAAAAGCTCAAGCTGTTCAAGAGCGATCAATCTAATAAATTTGATGTCTTTGAAGCCGCTAAAGAAGTCGGGGTGTCTATTGGAGTTATCTCTGCCTTGATCCAAGCTGGGGCCTTGGATGGCTTCTCTAGCTCTAGAAGCAGGGTCGTGCTTGAGGCTCAACTCTGGAATATCCTCACAGAGAAAGAGAAGGTCTTGTCGCATCAATATGGACCTGAATGCGATTATGACTTGCTAAAGACCATCAAGAAGCTCTCCTCTACAAAGAATGAGAATGGCAAACTTCTGATCAAAGAAAGCCGCCTAGCCACAATTAAAAAGAAATACGATCCATACCTAAAGATCTACCAGCAGAATAACACCTCCGAAAGCTTCGCCAATTGGTTCTATGAAAATAAACTACTTGGATATAGCTATGATAAAACCCTGAAAGAGATCTTCCTTCCAAAGCTACCAAGCTTGGTGAACTCAGCGGAGATTGCCGAAATGCCAATTGACGCCACGGTTTGCTTTGCAGCTAGGGTCATGGAGGTCTCTGAGTGGACATCTAAAAATGAAAAGAAAACTAAAGTATTTAAGATGATTCTCTCTGATGAGTATGGAACTATCTCTGGCTTAACCTTCAATGACAAAATAGAATTCAATAAAAGCGCGAACGGAGACAGGCTGCCGACAGAAGAAGATGTCGTGATCGTAAAGGCTAGGAAAAAACAAGATGCTTTATTTATGGAAACATTTGGTATCCAAACCCTTAAAATTTATACCAAGCTGTCCGAATTGAAAGAAAAAAATCTTGACAATTCGAGCGAAAAAAGCAATGATTCTATAGCATGATTCAATTTTACAAGCCAAATTCGAAGAACACTGGTAGCGGATGCTCATTCAAAATCTCTGTCCAAGACGAGTGCATTTATGTTAACCTAATCAAGCAGGCTAGTTGGGACGAATCCAAGAAGCGTGGCTCATTTGCTGGCAACGCCCAAAACCCCAAGATGTCTGTTTCAGTAAAGCTTAGTTCGACTGAAGCTGGCGAAATTATTTCCGCTATTCGCCGTAATGGAGAGTTTAGCGGATTCCATGACTCGCCAAAGCAGGTTGTGAGAATCAAGTTCTCGCCTTACAATCGCCCAAATAAGGATAATCCCCAGCAGCTAGTTCAGGTTGGATTCTCTTTCTCTGTGTCGAAGGAGAGTAAGGAGAACGCCAATGACAAGACTTCATTCTTGATGGGATTCACTTTTGGCGAGTCTGTAAAGCTTGAGGCATTTTTGTCTCTTGCCCTTGTAAAATTCTTTGAAAAGGCTGTCCAAGAGCAGGATAATAAGGCTGCTACGAGACAGCCTCAGGTTCAGCAACCTAGTCAGCCAGAAAAGCAGGCTAGTGAACCTACGGCGTCTGACGACGACCTATGGTAAGAAAAAAGAAAGTACTATTTCATTCAGACTTTGCTCTTAGTAAGACTGGCTTTGGCAGAAATGCCAAGGCCATTCTTTCTTATTTATTTAACACTGGTAAATATGAGCTAGTGTCTCTTAGCGGCGGAATTACAAAAGGACATCCAGAACTGGATCGAACTCCTTGGAAAAGTTATGGTTCAGTTCCAGCGAGTGGTCCAGAATACGCAGACTGCCATAGCAATCCAGACAAGGGTAGAATGTATTCTTATGGCATGTATGAATTAGATAGTATTATTGAACTAGAAAAGCCTGATATCTATATCGGTGTGCAAGATTTCTGGGGAGTAGACTATGCAATAGAAAAGCCTTGGTTCAATAAAGTAAATTCTGTAATTTGGACTACTCTAGACTCTCTTCCTTTGTTTAATCGCGCCGTAGAGCAGGCTCCAAAGATTAAAAACTATTGGGTCTGGTCTAAATTCGCAGAAAAGGAAATGCATAGACTTGGCCATCAGCATGTCAAGACAATGCATGGGGCTATTGATGTTTCAGATTTCAAGCCTCTTGATAAGCAACAAAAGCTTCAGCTAAGGAAAGCCCATGGAATCCCAGAGTCTGAATTCTTAATTGGATTTGTATTTAGAAATCAACTAAGAAAATCTGTCCC
>JACCDW010899372.1_pt1 | contig 16524 bp, 29 predicted proteins | sample 7449781 | NCBI WGS metagenome assembly JACCDW01 (sample SAMN15323449, study PRJNA562643) | freshwater metagenome | isolation source: river surface water | place: USA:Blue River Watershed | collected 2017-08-18
GAGACCGAAGTCTCCTCTCTTGCTTGCGGTGTTAATCAATTAAATTGACCCAAATTTATTTTTTCAACCTTCTCTTCTAGAAAGCTTTTAATTTCTAAATCTAAAAGATGTCTTGCAGCTATTATCTTGTCATGTAAACCCAATGCGACACACGTTTTTTCAAGCTCATCCAAATCTCTTAACTTGTTAACTATACTATCAGGCAAGTTAACATAAGTTCCATTAACTTCTGCTTTTTCACCATAAACGTAAACTGTAGGTGCTTCACCAAAGTCTACCATTCTACTTGATAGATTACAATCACAAGAACCAAAATCTGACTCATATTGCATACCAGTTAAGTAGCATACTGAAATTTCTTTTCTTGTTTCGATGTTGCTTCCGCAAGTGTTACATTGTTTTTTCATATCCTTTTGTTTAATTGGTTAAAGCAAATATATAGAATTTTCTACAATATAAAAAATGATTCTTGGAATTAATTATCCAACCCCATCAGGGAAACATCCCAATCTCCATAGCGATCCATAAAAGCTACCCCTCCATGGATATTAGGTCCCACTTCGTCTATCCATTCTTGTATACCTAATCTATCTTCGGGATGAGCTTTAGCGTTCCATTCTGATAGGTCCTTTCTTACTAAGTCCCACCATTCTTGTTTAGTAGTTGCTATCATATTATTATCTTTAAATACTAAAAAGTAGTTTAATTAACTAAGCAAATATATAGATTTTTCTACATTATAAAAAATGATTCTTGGAAAAATATAAAAATTAAATCCAGCACTATGTGTTTGCCCTGGGGTTCCTCAGAGATTAATCCAGTCTGCCCAAGTTTTTGCCCACAAAAAAACCTGAGCGCTCGCCCAGGTCGTTCCGATCCGTAACCGACTAGCTATAGGGATCAAGATCAGGATTCGGGATAAGCCTCCAACTCTTCTCTGCTCCAGGAAGGTTAGTTAACTCTAGTTCTTTCACCGAACCTTTTAGATTATCTAATGCTTCCATATAAAGTCCATCTGATAAATCTGCTTCTATAGAAGCTGCATCATCTTCAGAGATATCAACTACAAATACTACTGCGTGTCTGTGTCTGTTAGCTCCTGCTCTAAGGTGCATAATCATAGCTGCGTGTGAATTCTCAGGGTCTGAAGGTTCTCCTTTAACGAATGATTCAATGCCATGTGCATCTGCAATTCCAAAATATTTCATAGGGTCTTTTAATTGATTACTTAGCTAATATATGGATTTTTCTACAAATAAAAAAATGATTTCCCAAAAAATACCCCTACGCACGCACGTATACGCAAGCCCCCCTTGTGAGGACCCCTCCTAGATATAATGCTGATCTACTGATCCTGCCACTGGGGTTCCTCAGAGATTAATCCAGGTGCTCTGGTCAAAACCTCAGCCCACAAAAAAAGGGACCGAAGTCCCTTTCCAGATACCAGGATCGTTATAGCCATGACAGAAATGTTGTAACTAATCCTGGGGAGATATTCTGAAAGTGTACTAAATATATGTCAGCGATAATAACAGAACATACTAATCCATCTATTATCTTAGCTGTGGGTTTGATAAATGTATTCTCTAATTTTAACTTCTTTAATATAGTTGATGTTATAGCGGATATCAACCCAATAATAATTAGAATTAAGAACGATTTCCACTGGGACGCAAAGGCTACTCCTATAAAAGTCCATAACATATAAAAGAGATGCATGGTAACGAAAAGACAACCTCCGGCTAGTGCTTTACCTTTATTCTCCTCCTTGTCGTAATACTCTTTGTTACTATACTTCTTTATTCGTTCTATCTCATCCTGAGGTCTAAGGAAAACAGTGAATTCGTAAAAGAAGAAAACGATTCCTAAGAAAAAAAAGATACTTGTCATAATTATTTGTTTTAATTGGTTTACTCAGCTAATATATAGAATATTCTACAAATAAAAAAATGATACTTGGAATTATTTTAGAAGATTCTCATCAATCTCAAATTTCGAGATAGTATCGATCTGGTCTTCAGTGAACCCCATTTTTCTTAAAGCATTCTCGAACGGAGTCCAAACATTCTCTGTACTGAGCTTACACTCGTAATCCTCAGTACCCCATGCTCCGACTATTGCCTTGGATCTACGAACTAGCTTGAAAGGATCCTTGATCGCATTAGCCATTCTTATCGCTTTTCCTGAATCAGGAATATAATCATCATACGAAGACGAAAGTCCTGCTGCTCTCTCGTAATCCTTTGCCTCTGGCTCGATTGAACCTACATTAAATTCTTTTACGTTCATGTTTTCTTAAATTAGCATAAGTACTCTTCTATGTTGAACCAGATCTCGAAGCCGTTAGCTATCTTATCTTGTCTTCCGTTTCTTGTCCAGAACCAATCGTGTGTAAACTCACCCCTGATTTTCTTAACCTCCTTAACTATAGGCTCGTCTCCAATGTATCCGAAGATAACTTTGATAGGTGTTTCAAACTCGATAGTAGCTTCGTTATAATAATCAGCAGATCTTTCAATCTTACAACCATCGAATAAGATAGACTTTTTATTCTTCTTACGAGTTAATCTATTAACCCAAGCATATGTACCATCGTTATCGATCTGGTTAGCTAAACGAGTATAATCAGAAACTCTAGGATAAGTACCATCCTCATTATCGTCACTAATCTCAAAAAGAATAGAATTTTTAATGTGCGAAGAATGATTGCCGGTGTAAGGACTTAATACTTTATCTTCTTCGATAATGTCCCAGATTGTGTGTGTAGTATCCATGTATATTGTTTAATTGGTTAAAGCAAATATATAGAATTTTCTACAATATAAAAAATGATTCCTGAATCTTTTTCATGATCTATCTCGGGGGTTCCTCAGGAATTCTGATCAGTGCTCTGGTCAAAACCTCAGCCCACAAAAAAAGACCCCGAAGGGTCTTGATGTTAATCAATTGACGATTATTAATCGTCGTCCTCACCTAATTCGCGAAGAATGTTTTTTAATTCTTCCGGACAATCAGGGTCTGAAAGAATCGCATCAATCATTCCTGGAGGTAATGATGTTTTTTCCGAACCACCAAGCATCATCATCATTTTTAACATTTGTAATTTCTGTGTGGCATCGGCTGCTGTACGGATACACCCCATAACGAATCCAGCAAGGATAAGTTTTCTTTCGTAAGCGGTGATGCTCACATTAACCTCACCCAACTCGCTGTTACGAACTTCCCCTGCAGTAACTGCTAAAGCTTCCGATATTGTATCGTACTTTTTCAAATTGTTTTTTACAATCGATTCTGCTTCTTTGAAGAATTCGTTTTCTAACCCTAACCCTTCTGTAACCGTTAATTCTTTTTTTTCTGACATAATAAATTTGTTTAATTGATTTACTTAGCTAATATAGAAATTTCCAATTGATATAAAAAATGATTTCTAAAAAAAACTACAATTCATTTATATCTTCTACTAGCTGTATCGTAACCAATAGATTATCCTTCGGAAAGTACCATCTATCTTTGAATGTACCACCTGGCTCGTAATCACCCCAATCGTACTCATGTTTAAGCTTGTCCAATGCATGCTCCTCGTCCAGAGCTTCAACCTTGAGTAGTCCATCATGTCCTGACTCATTATGCGAATTTAATCCCATAAACTCACATCCTATTATGTATGTTTCTAATCCCATGATGCTAATGTAGAGAAATTTATGTGAATAGAAAAATGTTTTCTGAATCTTTTTTGTATCCATACCCTGGGGTTCCTCAGGAAGTCTGATCAGTGCATTGGCAAAACCTTATCCCACAAAAAAAGACCCCTAAGGGTCTTTTCCAAACTAACCAATCAAAACTAATCCACCCAGATTTCCTGAGTTTTTGAAACCGATCTCCATTGACCTTTCTCCAAATCGAAGTAGGCTGTTTGAGCTTCAGAAATTTTACCACCCTTAGGTTGGTTAACAGAAGGAACTCGACTAAGGTCTAATGTTCCTAATGCAATGCGTAATTCTCCTCCAACCTTTCTATAATAGAATTTGAAGGATCCAGATTTAAGACCTTTCTTAAGGTCATCATGCGAAATTGATTTTAAACTTGCCATATCCTTATCTGTTTGATTAACTATACAAATATAAGAAGAAACTTTAAATATAAAAAATGATTTATAGATTTTTCCAAGAAAAATATTAAAGGCAGTCTGCATCCTACCGGGGGTTCCTCAGGAGCATTAGCATATGCTACAGAAACTTTAACACACAAAAAAGCCTAGGATTTATCCTAGGCCTTTTAAACAAATAAACTATGTCGAGTTTAATTGGGGTAAAGCGGTGTTTCGTATGTTAAGTGTTCCACCGGATTTTTCGTTCCTTGAGACATCTCCAACTCATTAAGGAAGTTAATTATATGATTTGATAGTATCTCCGCGTGGTCTGCATCGTTACCAGCTAACAATACAACTTTAATCGTTTCAGCAATAAATTTTGCTTGTGAGTCTCCTGTAATTTCGCTGAACTCTGAAAGTGTTCTTACATCTTCCATTACCTTTTTGATTGCGTTTAATTTTCTAGCATCCATTTTGTTTTGTTTTAATTGGTTAAAGCAAATATATAGAATTTTCTACAATGTAAAAAATGATTTCAGGAAAAATATTAAAGACATATGTGAATCTTCCTGGGGCTCCTCATAGGATTACATGAAGGTCACACCAAATTTATTCCTGTTCATCATAGCGTCGATTATCTCCTGTACCTTAGTATATCGTCTGGTCTCTATAATCGTTCGTGAATCGATTTTAAGTTTGAGCGTGCCGCTATTATGTACAGTATACCAGTAATCTTTTTCATGTTCATCACTACAGAATCCTAGTTTAGGTGAATTATCTATTGAGGAACCACAGAAATTACACCATCTTAATTTAGGACCGCTTTCTTTAGGTATAGGAATGATCTGAGTTTTAACTGATACTTCTTTCTTAACTAACGGAGGAGCCGCAGGATTGCCTTTCTTTCTTTCTCTGTATGCTTTGTCTGTACATTTCTTTGAACAGTAAGTACCTTTTCTTTCATGTTCTGCTGAACATATTGGACATTTCATAAAATTATAATGTTTACTTTCTTTATTATAGTTCAAATATAATAAAAGATTACAATAACAGCTGTCTGGGGATCCTCAGAAAATTAGGATACAGTTAATAATCAAAATTATCCCAAAATTATCCCTACGCACGCACGTATACGCAAGCCCCCCTTCTAAGGACCCCTGGGGATATATCGGGAATATCATTCAGTGAATAATAAATTCTAAACCCACACACAAAGAAAAAGCTCGATTTCTCGAGCTTTAAATTGACAGATCTGAATATGAGATATGGCAGATATCTCATCGTATTCGGGATAATGGCAGTAACCCCGATTATACTTCTTCTAGGATATAATAGTTTCGAGTATTTTTACGTAAACGCAATACTTTACAATCTTTACCATCCTCATTTGTATGGATCTTACCCGTTTCTTCAAACGTTACGGTAGTTCCAGGTTTAAGACTTGTTAGTCCTTTTTCTTCGAATTTTAAACTAGCGTAAAGCTTGACTGCTTTTTCTAGTGTTACTGTTAATTTACGATTCATCATTTTTATTTTTTTTAGTTTAAACTATTCTTCGATAATTATTAAACCCGTTCATCACATAGACTAGTGAATTTCCCGATTGGTCTATTCCTCTAACTAAAAGGTTTTCTCCTTGCCACATCGCATTGCCTACGATAATGAAGTTCGGACTACCTGCTAGTCTATAAGAGTATGGATCGTAATAAAGCCTTATTGTATTATTATTAGGATCTATTTGTATTAATCCGAAATCTTTACATTGTTCCCAGTTCATATTAACGTATCTTTTAATAGTTATGTAAAATTAAGGAGTATTTTCTATTTAAAAAAATCTTTTTCGGACTTTTTAACATTTTAATGTTAATAGTTAAAAGATAGAACAACCAATCTTTTCTCTTCCAATCGAACTGTTCCATCTTCTACCTTATTAGCTTTTATCGATAATGTACCGGTTCTTTTAGCAAAAGCAGTTTCGGTTTTTATATCAATAGTAGTTAAAATGTATTCGTCGTCCAGGATATCCATTAATTTTTTAAATGACTCCTCGTCCTTGTTCTCAGATAGAACATTAGTAAAGAACTTCTTTCTAAAATTCGAAGTAAGAAGGTCTCTCATATCAGGGTTAAAATGCTCGGGAAATATATTATTGTCTAAGCTAAGAATTTTAATATTTTTAGATTGAAGTATCTTAATTAAATCTACAACCTTATAATTTTTGTTACGAGCTAAACCTATATCGTGTAATGTCCTATCTAATATTTCGTCAAATCTCATACGTTCCATATCAATTGTAGATATGGAACATAAAGAAGTTACGTTATTTTTTCGGCCTGTTAATAGGTTTTGTTCCCTTAGCGATATCATAATATTTTATTTTTGGTTTGTCCGCCTCCTTCGGCTTAATCGGTTTATTGTTATCTTCCATGTTAATTTATTTTTAGTTTATACAATATAAATGTAGAGAATTCTACTTAATAAAAAAAATGATTTATGAACAAAAAAGCCAGGAATGACCTGGCTTACTATAGTCGTATTTGGGTGAGACTAAATAATTCCCGTTCGGAAGAAATGCGGGTCTTTTTCTTGAAGAGGATAAGTCAAGCGAAATACATTAAGTACTTCTTTTTGACCTTCGGTAATGTTCTTTACTTCTACTGGGGGGTTCTCAGCTTGATCGATTAACTCATTGGGTAGAATCATTAACCTTGGAGACAAACCAGTTTCAGACCAGATCTTAAATACTAGTTCTATAAGATTTTGTGGTTCTTTACCATTCTTAAGCTCCTCTACAACCTTCATTTGTTCTTCAGGTTCCATTTCTATACTCTGAGCATCAATTGTATCCATTATCTCTTCAGCTTGAGCTCCATTCAGAATGAAATTTAGACCTCTTAAAGGTCCATACATGTGATGAACCATGCCCATGAATACTTTACCATTACCTTGCTCAATAACATCATTTATTTGAGCTTTAATTTCATCTTTAGCATTATCCATATTTACCATTGTTTAGATAGCAAATATAAGTACACATATCCAATATAAAAAATGATTCTTAGAAAAATCTAAAAAATAAATCAAGCACTATGTGTTTGCCCTGGGGTTCCTCAGGAATTTATGCGGTTGCTACGCGGAGAAACCTTAGGTCACAAAAAAAGGAGACCGAAGTCTCCTCTCTTTTGTATATGGATATGGACGCTATTTGAATTCTGCTCTTACGACTTGATTGATGATTGACGATACCTCTTTAGGTAATAAGGATAAGTCCCAAACCGATTTAGAATAAGTGTAAAGTCTTCCGACGTGGTCTGATTCGATACCGATACCTACTGTTACGAATTCATCTCTTCTCGCTCTTTCAAGTATTCTTTTAAGGTCTACTACGTCTTCTTGTGTTCCGTAATTATTTCCACAAGGGTCTCCGTCGGATAAAGACACGAAGATTATTCTGTCGTCATTAGTTTCTCGTATCTTCTGATGAAGTGCCTCGATAACAGGACCGTCGTAATTCTGTCTGAGTTCGATGTGACGATAGAATTGAATGTTTTTCTCGTAATCTGTATCATATGGCGAATAGAACGTGTATATCTCAGGTTTATATTCTCCGCTATGACCATAGATATAAAGTTTATCCGCAGGTAGTATTTGGGTGAGAGCGATATACAATGTATTTAGTATATGTAGCTGAGATGGAATTCTCGTCCCGCTTCCCATACTACCAGACATATCGGCTAATATACATACGGAGAACGGTTTAGTATCTTGTTCCTCTAAAGTCTGTTTGTAGACCGAGATATTTCCTGCAGGGACTTCGGCTATTTTACTTGTATCGAGAGTACCTAGTTTAAGATTTTTAACCTCGTCACTTTTAGGATCGAAATTAATATCTAATAATTTAATTAGCATCTCCGCGTCTTTACGCTCTCTCTCGTTAAATGTAACTTTACCGACTTTTGCTTTTTGGTCGAAAGGTTTAAATATAGGTTTTTCCGAGAATTCAGATAAACCATCCTTACGGCTAAAAGGTTTAGACTCGTTTATGTCATTAAGGTATTCGCCAAGAGTTTTTCCTTTTGTGGTAGTCGATTTACTTTGTGATTTCGGTTTACCTTCGCATTCTTTTTCTCCGTCTCCATCACCGTCGCTTTCATCTTCTCCTTCGCCTTCTCCATCTCCATCTCCGCCTCCGCTACCTTTACCTTCCTCGTCTCCCTCTTCCCCGTCGCCTTTACCTTTACCTTTACCTTCGCCTTCTTTATCTTCTTTATTCTCGCCTTCTCCGTCTCCGTCACCATCACCCTCTTTGTCTTTATCTTTGATTTCCATCTCGATATAACTTCCCATTATATCGTCTTTAAAATGTTCGAACAAAGGAGCAAACTCGGAATACTTTTTACAAACAAGATCCATTACTGAAACGTTGTTTAAGCTCATGACCGAAAATCTCTTAGTACCTAAAAAAGAATCTCTCTCCTCTATAGTCGTTTCGAATTTATCTAATAAATCTAATTCTTTAACCTTAACGATATAAAGCTTAACTAGCTTTTCTGCTAACCACGATCCTAATTCCTTAGAAGCTTTCTTACCTGGTTTAACGTCTAATTCATAAGCTAATTTAATAAACGGGTAATCTGTAAGGATTCTATTAAATCCTCCAAAATGCGATCTTTCCCATCCTGAGGTAGAACTGTATCTATTACCTCCAAAACTTCCATATCCTATCATATCCTTTTGTTTAATTGGTTAAAGCAAATATATGGATTTTTCTACAATGTAAAAAATGATTTCTAAAAATATCAAAAAATAAACCTATAGGTTGATTTCACATGTTCTCCCTGGGGTTCCTCAGGAAAATCAGGATGGCCCTAAATTTTGGACCACAAAAAAAGAGAGGGAAGCGTATTTCCCTCTCTTGATCGTATATGGATTGTGGACTTACTGGAATTCGGTTTTAACCACTTGGTTTATTATTTGTGCGACTTCTCTAGACATTTCCGAAAGATCGTAAACTGCTTTGTGGTATGTATATAAATTCTTGACGTAGTCAGTTTCAATACCGATACCTACTGTTACGAATTGATCCCTTCTTGCTCGCTCAAGTATCTTTTTCATATCATCAACGGAATCACAAGGTTGTCCGTCAGATAAGCTAATAAGGATAACTGGACGATCTGTTGTTTCTCGTATCTTCTTATGAACAGTCTCGATAACTGCACCGTCATAATTAGACTCGCAACTTATATTATAATACCTATTAATGTTATGTAGGTAGTCTGGCGAGTGTGGGCTACAGAACGTATAAATACTAGGTTCTGGTTCGTCTCCAGTGTGTCCGTAGATATGAAGGTCGTCAGCAGGAATGATTTCCTTAAGAGCAAGATATATCGAATTCAGTACTCTAAACTGTGTGTTTAATCTACGTCCTTCCATACTACCTGACATATCGGCAAGAACACATACGGCAAATTCTCTAGTATCTTGTTCCTCTAAAGTCTGTTTGTATACGGAGATGTTTCCCGCAGGTACCTCGGCTAATTTAGCAGTATCGAGTTTTCCTAACTTAAGGTTCTTAACCTCGTCACTCTTCGGATCAAAACTAATATCAAGCAACTTCAATAAAAGATCCGCATTCAATTGCTCTTCCTTAGTAGGGTCGTAATCTTTTCTACTTGATGGACTTTTCGGTTTTACTGGAATGAATTTAGGCTTAAGACTATCCGAACTAAGACTACCAAACTTGTTGATAGGTTTTTGTTCGTTCATTTTATCTATAACCTCCTTAAGCTTCTCGAATTTACTTTTAGACGAACCCCATCCACCTTGTCCTTCTGCACCTTCACCTTTACCATCATTGTCAGGGTCGCTATCTTGATCTTCGTCACCTTCTCCTTCTCCTTCACCTTTGCCACTACCTTGACCCTCTTTATCTTCTTTTTCGTCTTCTCCTTGACCGTCTCCTTGACCGTCCTCATTCTCTCCGTCTTCTCCTTCGTCTCCTTCCTGTGGTTTACCTTTACCACTTCCCTCTGGTACTTCGACTTCGATACTACTGGCTAATATGTCTTCTCTGAAGTGTTCGAAAAGAGGCGCAAATTCAGTAGACTTAGTTAGAACGGTATTCATTACAGCTTCACTAGACAAATCAAGAACCTCGTATCTAGTATCTCTTCCGATGATATTTTTCTTAACCACCTCCTTCATATCTAAATACGGAATAAGACCGTATTCCTTACATTTCATAAGGTAGATCTTAATAAGCTTCTCCGAGGTATGAATACCACTAGACTTTCTTAAACCATCGGGTACATTTATACCGCCTTCGTAAGGCATCTTGATATATGGGTAGTCCCATATAATACGATTGAAACCACCGAAGTGAGAATTCTCCCATCCCGATGTTGACCAAAACTTCTTTTTACCATATCCGTACATACTCATTTGTTTAATTGGTTAAAGCAAATATATAGAATTTTCTACAATATAAAAAATGATTTCAAAAAAAAGGACTGACGAACTTAATCGCCAGTCCCTGTATTTTGTTTGTCCTACTTCTTAGCGTCGTCCAAGATCGCTTTGATACTTTTAAGACCTTCTTGACTTCCGAGACCCTTGCAAAGTACGACGAAACCGTCATAGATTGTAAAGCCGTTTGAAACCAATTTCGTAATTGTCTTAAGGTGACGAAGAGAAAGGTTGAACGAGATTTTGAACTCGTCATGCTCCTTGTTGATTTTCTCGAACACATCCACCAATTTGTCGATTTTAGTTTTGTCGACTCTCGGGAATTCTGCTTGAAGGGTAGAAGCGATATCGCCTTTGTTGATTGCGTCCATTTCGATTAGCATGAAACGGTCAAGTAATGCACGGTCTAATTTGTGCGTTCCTGTATATTGACTACCCATGTTAGCCGTTGAGAAGAATACGCACTGTGGGTGAATTTTTACAGGAGTCGTATCGTGGAACGAATACTCCATCGGTAACTCTCTTCGGAAGTCCAAGCAAGGGAAGAGTAAGTTATTCGCCATCGCTCCGGCTCTTGATATCTCGTCTAATAGTACGATACCAGGTTGTTGAATTACTTCGGAGAAGCGAGAGCGTTTGAACTCAGATTTCGTTACTCCGTTTTCGACAGTGATGACGTGAGTTCCCACAAGTCCCATTACAGGATCGGTCATCGTACCCATGTCGAAGATTGTCAAAGGTAGATTAAACACTTTTGCAACGTTGGCGATGACTTCGGTCTTTCCTGTTCCAGTTGCTCCGATAAGCATCGTATTCACCCCATGTTCGATATTGTGTTTAACAATCTCGAAAGTACCTTTTTCGATTTTGAAGTACCCGTTCAAAGTAACCGTACTACCTGAGTTCGAGATCTTTGAAGTGTCCGCTACCAATCTACCTGTTTCGTCGATCGCCTCAACTGCTTCGGCTACTACTGTTTTTCTCTTTCTAAGAGACTCGGAGATTTTTGCTTTAGCCTCTTCGCTCATAGGCTTTCTTACTTTTGTTACTGGCGCAGCTTCTGCGTTTGCTGCTAAATCGATAATTTCCAACGCTTCTGATTTTTTTGTTACCTTTGACATATTATTTAGTTTTAATTGGTTTACTTAGCTAAAGTAGAAATAACTACTTAATAAAAAAAATGATTTTTAGATTTTTTTGGACTTTTTTTAATCTTTAATTTCACTGTCCGAAGTGTAGAAGTTACGCTTACCTCTTCTTACTCTGTATATTATGTTGCCACCTCGATTTGTGATTTGTTCGAAGCTTAATGGTGTACCTGCTTTAGCGCAAGACGAATTAACAGCTTCTAATCGACGGTTCCAAAATAACCTAACAGGGAATCCGAAAGCCTTCGTAAACGATTTTACTACTACATCAGGATCGGTTCTTGAACCTGCCTCCGGAGTTAAAGCTTTTGAAGCCGATGCTTCAGCTTTCTTTCTCTCGCGATAGGCTTTGTCGTAAGCTGCCTTTTTCGCTTTTTGTTCTGCTGATTTCATTTATATTTGTTTAATTGATTTACTTAGCTAATATAGAAATATCTACTGAGATAAAAAAATGATTCCTAGAAATTATTGGAAAAAGTTTTTCACCCATGTTCCAACATAACCCTTGAACTTCCAATCAAGTTCGATCTTGTGGATACCGACACTCTTACAAAAAGATTGAAATAGCGAGTTAGTGTTATCCTTCGGATTAAGAAAGAAGATAACATCGACCTCTCCAGTCTTCTCATTAAAAGCCTCACCAGCGTATTCGATCTCACAAGAGAAACTCTTATTGACGAATTCTTCAAATCCCGATATCGAATCTATCGGACCAGCTTTAGGCCAGATAAACATCTGTCTCCTGTTCGCCCATATGTTTTTCCCTTTCATATATTTGTTTAATTGGTTAAAGCAAATATAGAAACTTCTATTTGATAAAAAAAATGATTTCTAAAAAAATCCAATCCGACATTTGCACTCGATCAGTGCGCCTGAGGATCCCCAGGGAATTAGGGCAGGCCCAAAAAAGTTTAGCACAGAAAAAAGGCCCAGATTTCTCTGAGCCCCGTGTTTTAAACCAATTAAACACTAAATGTCATCATCATCGTCGTCCACTCCGTTTAATACATCTATAACTGATTTAAAATTTCTTCCGTGATCGCTAACTACCCAAACGTTTTCCTTAGTGAATAGATATCCGTATTCTTCATTGTCGTCATTCAAGTAATCCTCTACGGAATCATTAACTCTAGCATCATCTTGATCCTCGCCTCTATCTCTATGATAAGCTATAACCACACCTTCCTGAGGGTTTTCGAAAGTGTGAGACGATTTAGGAACTGCTCTAAATTCTTTAAGCATTCTAACCCCTTTGTTACTATCGTCCAGAATCTCTACTGGATGTACGTTCTCTTTTAAAGAACTAATTGCTCCTAAGCTAATAAGATCGTTAATCTTATTACGGTCAGTGTAATGGTCAATTAAAATCTTCCCGTTATTTTCTGGGTATCCGTCCCAGTGACAGTAAATCGATGATACTGTTCCATCCTCGTTTTCTATTCCTATTCTTGAACGTGTTGCCATATTGTTTTTATTTACTTAGCTAATATAGAGATTTCTATTTAATAAAAAAAATGATTTTACTTCCAATCATTCCATTCGTCTTCTTCTTGCTCTTCCTCTTCGTTGTCGTGATCTTTCTCCTCTCCGTCACCATCATTCTCAGTAAAGAATTCCTGAACGGCTCCATAAAGAGAATTGAATTCATCTTCTATTAAGAAAGTAACTGAGCACCCTTTTTGTTCCCACTCCTCAACATATTTTTTTTTATATAATTGGATAACATATTCCTCAGATGGTTCTTTAACTATCCTGCCGAAGTTATTCATGAGGTGCATAAAAAGATACGAATCGATCTGTTGCTGATCGATTTCGAACTTCTCGAACTTCATCCCTTCAGCCAAATACTCCTTAGGTCCTTTAATTATCGCTACATATAAACGTTCCATATCTAATTGATTTACTTAGCTAATATAGAAAAATCTATTTTAATAAAAAAAATGATACTAGATTTATTCCTCAGGTAAAATGTGACAGAACGTTGCCTTACCAGTCTTCTTAACTACCTCTCCGTCAAATTCATCAAACTCCACTTCTGTAGCCTTCAGAAAGTTAACGTCTTGGTCTAGGAAAGAATCAACAATCATTACCTCTTCATCTGAACCACGCTCTACAGCTATCACTGCTAATATCCTATTTGTCTTTGGGTTAACTACCTTAATGAAATTTGTATTCATACTCTTCTGTTTAATTGGTTATGCTAAATATAGAAAATTCTATTTAATATAAAAAATGATTCTTATAAAATGTTTTTAACATCCTTCCCTGGGGTTCCTCAGTGCATCTTGCATATGCTACAAACATTATCCCACAAAAAAGCCCGGGCACAAACCCAGGCTTTACCTATATATAGTGTGGAGGTACTACTTAACGTTTTCCCTCTCCTTGATTTCTTTCACGTCATCAAATATAGAATTCAAAGTTCTCTCACTCTTAATCTTAATTCTTTTCTCGACAAGAACTCTTCTTGATTCTAATATTTGAAGTACACGATGTCTAAGTCTAGTTCTTACCTGCTCATTAAAATGTAGGTCATATCTAAACTTACCGTTTATAATCTGAAGGTCATTTCCCTCAAGAATAATATAGATGTCATTAATCTCGATGTAAATACTATCACTTAAAGGAGACATGAAAATATCCGCTTCCTTAATCGAAACAGTTTTCTCGAATATCTTAATACCCATCTTCTGCTGATCCGTTAGATCCTCCTTCCTAAAAATCCCAAGATCGAGACTGTTCATTCTTCTAAGTAACCTTAACCATCTAACCTTAATACTTCTTCTGATGCTCATATGTTTGTTGTTTGTTGATTACTTAATTATCTTAACCTTCTCGACGTTCTCAGCTATAGATCTCCACTGTCCAACCTCCAAATCAAAATAAGGAGTTCCTAAGTGTTCTTTATTACCACCCTTCGGATGTAAATCCTCAGGGATTAAATCTAAACGTGTAGTACCGTAAGCAACCCTCTTACTTCCATCAATCTTCTCAAATTCGAATCTGACATCACCCTTAGCCAACCTCTGCTCTAAAATACTTCTTTTAACCTTTTTCATGTTTATTATACCGTTTTGGATTGGTTTTGTTTCTCGAATATTCTATTTATTTAATTACTTAGCTAATATAGAAAAATCTACATAAAGAAAAAAATGATTTCTGAATCTTTCCTGAATCTTTCTGGTATCCATTCCCTGGGGTTCCTCAGGATGTTTGTATCCGGTTTAACAAATCAAGTAAACACAACAAACCCCAGACTCTCGCCTGGGGTTTAAATAATTATTTCTTTTTAGATCCGAACAGGGTGTTTAATATTTCAAATCTTTTTACTATATCCGAATCCTCTAAAGGCATTACGTCTTCTACGTGTTCAACATCCTCATCCGGCTTCTCCTCGATATCATATCTTTCCAAATCGTATTTCACATCGCCAGTTGAAGCTAAATCGAAATACATTTTCTTGTTAACCTCGCCTCTTCGGTTCTTAGTAAACATAGCATATCTCGAACCGTCGGGAGCGAATCTAAGCTCCATCATACCTGTCGTATTATGTTTAAGTTTATTTGATCCGACAAACACCCCTTCTTTAGTTACCTGTTGAATACATAAGAAACTCGTATAAGATTGGTTCTCGTTGTTAGCCATGTTATGACTACGCATAAGATCTATCAACCATTTCTCTGCGCTTTTGGAACTAAGTCCGCTTCCTTCTTTAACCGTGTCTTGTACCTCTACGAATGAATCTATCAGTACGACATCGTATCCTTTCTTAAGAATGTTTTCAATAACCGCCTTCGGATCTTGGTCTACGTACTCTCCCATAAATAAGATATCGATATTACCAAATTTGGGATATCTCTTAACGTATCGGTAAAGATCCACTCGGTCCATCTCACCAGAGATAAAAAGAACTGAAGCTCCGTTATTCTGTAAGTCCGCTAGAATATCCATCGACACCGTACTCTTACCAACACCAGGATCACCGACCAACATAAAATTGGTGGCTTTCGGAAAGCCACCTTCTGAACTTAATAATGTGTCTATCGGTTTATGTGTTTTTATAGTTTTGAATAAATCCGGGTCGAATGTGAGCTCATTCATTTTTACGCTCTCTGGAGAACAACCTATAGCTTCCGCTGCTGCAGAAATTGTATCGCCCTTAGCTAACCTTTTAGCCTCGAAGCTCTTCCGAACGCTCTCAGCTATTCTAGCTTTAGCTTCTTCGGACATCGGTTTTCTCGTATTGCTCATTTTCGTTTATGTTGGTTTCATGTAAATGTAGTTATTCGGTTCGTATTAAAAAAATGATTTATTCTTCGTCTACTGAATTAGCGTTCTTAATACGTTCTGCAAATTCGTAATCCTCATCCTCAATTGCCATCTGCTCCATCACCTCTAGAACCACCTTCGGGAAATCATCTAAGATACCTTTATCATACACATAGCGGATATGGTCAATTTCGTATGGCTCCAAATCATCAACATCCTCAGCTTCTATATCGTATACACGGTCGGTAAAATAATCCTCATATCCTGTTATATCAGCTGCTAATTCGTAAGCCTCGTCAGAACCACCATTAGGAGTGTACTCATACATAACATCACCCATTTGTAAAGTGTATACCCCGACGTTATGACCGAAGTCCTCATCCGCATATCTAACTGATATAACAACATCCGGATACTTAAGACTTAAAGCGACCATCACCGGATAAGGCGTACCCCAAGCTGTCTGGAATGTAATAGAACCATCTTCATTACTCACCTGATCGTAAGCGTTCCATTTAGTACCCCATTTATCAACGCTCCAACTGTACCAATC